>Ga0326728_10012156_pt1 | contig 19263 bp, 14 predicted proteins | sample MB3enrmetagenome_FD_207602 | JGI IMG/M metagenome (GOLD analysis project Ga0326728, IMG submission 207602) | Lab enriched peat soil microbial communities from McLean, Ithaca, NY, United States - MB31MN | ecosystem: Environmental > Terrestrial > Soil > Wetlands > Peat | place: USA: New York... | reverse complement strand
GGTGGTCCGGATCTGTGACGGCGCAATTCTGTTATCAAAAAGGTACGCAGAGGGCTGCCGCGAAAAGGCACAAGCCGAAACAGGCGCCCGCAAAAAGGAGCTGCTCCGCATGGCCGAGTCGTTGGACTGGATCATGGAGAATCCTGCACGTACGTACTGGGAGGGTCTTCAGGCAATTATCTTTTATCAGCTCATGCTCTCAACCGATGCCCAGCAGCACGGAGAGTCCATCGGCCGCGTGGACAAGTATACCGGCCATCTGCTACAGAAACAGCAAGACGAGGGCACCATCTCTCAAGAAGAGGCTCAGGAGTATTCCGACGCCTTTATTCTCCGCCTGAGCGACATAATCGTTCTACCCGGGTTTATGGTGGATAACAAACGCATTATCGATCTGAACACAAACGGCATGAGCCTCTATTCTTCCATCTATAACGGACTGACGCCGACGGCAGGCGTAGCCCTCACGTTGGGCGGTCAGACGGCCGATGGCTCCGACGACTCCACCCCGGCTACTTATTGCCTGCTCCAGACCTACGGCAGGATGAAGTTCGCCGATCCTACTGTAGCCCTCCGAGTTCACAAGAACACGCCGGACGAAGTCTGGAGGCTGGGCATAGAATCCAGCAAGATCTGTGGCGGTATCCCCCAGATCCAGAACGACGAGATCATCATCAAGTCGCTGATGGATATCGGATTGTCGCGCGAGGATGCATGCAATTACAGCATAGTCGGCTGTGTCGAACCGGCGGGCACAGGATGCGAGTGGCCTGCCTGCGGCGCAACCGGCCGCGAATCCATCTGGAACATGACGGACGTCGTACTTCTCACCATCAATGGGGGTGTCAACCCGGGGACGGGCAAGACCGCTCTTCCGTGCAAAAAGCTCTACGAGTACGAAAGCTTCGAAGAATTCAGGGAAGCATTCAAGGCCGAGATGCAATATGTTCTCGACTGGTCCGTATCTTACATCAACATGTTTGAGATGGTCTATTCCCACTACTTCCCGTGCATAGTCGCATCGTCCATGATGGAGGGTTGTCTGGAGAATGGCAGGGATGTGACCGAGGGCGGCGCGAAGTACAACCGCACGGGCTTGACTGCCTGCGGTACTGCCAATGTAGCGGACAGCCTGATGGCGATCAAGAAGCTCTGCTTCGATGATAGGACTGTTTCTCTAAAAGAAATGTACGATGCCCTGCAGAATAACTGGGAAGGCTGTGAGCAGCTCCGCCAGACTATCATAAAAGAAGTGCCCCACTACGGAAATGATAACGACGAGGTGGACGAGCTTGCCACATGGGCGCTTGGCCTTTTTGCCGAAATCATGAGTAATGCAGAAGGCGCCAGAGGTAAGTTCTCCGGAGGCACGTTCACCATGACCGCCCATATCTATTTTGGTTCAATGCTGGGCGCCACTCCAGACGGTAGAAAGGCAGGCGAGCCCATTGCCGACGCGATCTCTCCACGCCAGGGCTTCGACAAGAAGGGACCCACTGCCTACCTGAGAAGCGCAGCCAAGTTGCCGCACCGTGCGCTGTCCAACGGCGACCAGCTCAATATCCGATTCAGTCCGTCATCCGTTGAAGGCGACGAGGGCGCCGAAAAGCTGAAGCAGCTCATCAAGGCATATTTCTCACTGGACGGCATGCAGGTGCAGTTCAACGTCGTGAGTACGGCAGCATTGCGCGAAGCCCAGAAGAAACCGGATGAGTACAAGGACCTTGTCGTCCGTATTGCTGGTTTTTCAACCTATTTTGTTTCTCTGGATAAATTCACCCAGGACGACTTTATCCATCGTACCGAACAGGCCATCTGATTTCGTTCGTTATTGTTTCTTGCAGAGGAAGAAAAGAACATACGGGAGAGCCGGAAAGACGACTGCATTAAGCCGGATTCCCCTGCCCTGATTTCGCCAAAGATTGCGAAGTGTGCTATCGCCTCAAACCCATGCCTGGCTTCGAGAACTTGAAAGACAGGGTTGTCATCAGATGAGGAAAAGGAGCGTTGGCCTGATGACCGGATGACTCGAAAGGAGTTCATTTGAGGTGCTTCCCAAGGGATACGTGACCGATTTCCCCGGTTGCCTTGATCTCGCCTTCGACGGTCGTAGGCACATTCTGATCCCCAAAATCCTCGTAACCCCTTGACATTCCGTCGCTGATAACCAACTCATCAAGGAGAACGGCCAGTGGAGGTGGTTCGGCAACCAGAAGGATTGAGCCACAGGTGGAGAACTGGAGGGAAGATCGAAAAAGTCCGCCTTCGATCCTGCACCCACGATAATGCTCTCTTTCTCTTCGAAATCTTCACTTTGATCCGTGTGACGAAATGCGCGATTGGTAGGTGGCATCGCCGACTACTCTTGATCATCATCCGTACGCGAGTTCTAGACAGAAAGCCTCGATACAGCGTGCTGGCCTCTCTTCATGCGCAACCGGCAACTCGGCCGGCAGTCGATTCTTCAGACCGACAACAACTACCACTCAACAATAGGCAGGTGGCGTGACAAGTTCGTATCCTTGAATTTCTCCTTCCAGTGTCCGGTTGGGCAGTATGCGAGACACTTACCGCACTTCCATGTGGGTGAAGCCTGGAGCCCACCCATGGGGTCTTTCATGCTGCTGATGGCAGCGGCCACCTCGTCGGATGAAGCGTCCAGCGAGGTAACCAGGTCTTCCTTGCCTCCCGTCTTTTTCATAAGCGCGTGGGAGGCGATGCGGCATTTCGTCATGTCGACGTGGCAATAGTCGAAGGACCTGTCGCCATCCTTATCCCTGTAAGTCACACGGCGTGCTTTCTTGTCGCCGTAGGTGCTCAGAGCACCTGTAGGACACACTGTGGTGCAGACCCTGCATCGAGTGGGATCGCACAGCGCCGGTCCGGAGTAAAGCGGGTCCGGGTCGAGCTCAGCTCTTGTCAGGATAGCGCCGAATCTGTTCCTGGGGCCAAATTGCGGGGTCAAGACGATGCTGAGCCAACCAAATTCTCCGAGACCTGCAGCGACTGCAGCATGACGCTGGCTGATTGAGATGCCCGTCTGAAAGGGCCCTACCTGAGTGGGCGTAGATGCAAAGCCCGTAGTCTGTTCGACAAATCTGGCAAGAGAATATACCGAGGACAGCAGGTGGAAATTCGGGGCAAGGGTGTATCCGTAAGTACCGTAGATGCCCTGAGCAATGGGTTTGCCGTCTTCGAAATTCCTGAAAATGGCTTGGATGGCGCCATCCACGAGTCGAACACCGATGGAGATAACCGATTTGCATCCCGGCAGGAAATCGGTAGGATGACTTTCGTTTGGAGCGCCCTCAAATCGTGAAATAGGCGCAATGCCACACAGGTCCATTCCTAGATTACGTGCATGGTCTTTTATCGATTGCTCTATGGTCATTGCGTCTCCTCCTTGCTCCATGATTCTGTTTGACTTTCATCTGATACGTTCCAACCTCTGCTATACGCCCTTGTGGGTGTTCGAAAGCGCGGCTTCTCCCTTGGAGGACTCTCGCTGCTCATGGATTCTATTGGCCGGGTAGAGTCATATCTCTCTTGCGACTCTGTAAGCTTCGTGTATGGCGTCATATATCATGCGAGGGCCTACGCAGTCCCCCACCGCATAGACGTCAACGCCCTCCCGCTTCTCCAGTTCGTCCCTTAAGGATGTCTGAGGAAGAAAGCCGCCCGCAAGCACGACAGTGTCCGATGGGATGCTCTTTCGCGCCCCGTCTCTGTTGACGACTATGGCCCCTTCATCAGCCACGCTTTCGAGCCGTTCGCCGGTATAGACCTTCACCTTCTCCCCGGCGAGCATCTCTTGATACGCGGCGCGCTGGCTCGACACAACACCCGACATGAACTCGTCCTGCCTCGTCGTGAACACGATTTCCTTGCCCTGTTGCGCGAGGAAGAGCCCCACCTCAGCCCCTATCAGACCTCCCCCGACAATGTGGACACGCTGGCCCACTCGTGCCTTGTCCTGAAGCACTTTCATGACGTCGGTCACCATGGGCTTGTCGATGCCCGGGACATCAGGCTTTGCCTGGACCGCTCCCACCGCCACAACGACGGCCTCGAACTTTTCCGTCTTGATCCTCTCAAGCGTTGCCTTCTCCCGAACGACCTTGACCTTGAGCTTCTTCAGTTGCGCAACGTAGTAGCTTATCAGTCGTCTGATATCGGACTTGAATTCAGGGACTGAAGCCTCGATCAAGGCGCCGCCCAATTTGCGATTCTCGTAGAGAGTCACGCGATGGCCCCTCAACGCGAGGACCCTCGCAGCCTCCATCCCCCCAGGGCCGCCACCGATTACTGCGACGCGTTTGGGACTTTTTGTGGGGATCACGGCGAGTCTCTCTTCTCTCGTGAGGGCGGCATTCACCGTGCAGCGAATGGCCCTGAAGTGGAGATTCGACCTCTCCTGACAACCATCGACGCACCGGATGCATGGCGTTATGTCCTCGGGTCTTCCCTCCTTTGCCTTTTGCGGCCAGTGAGGGTCCGCGAAGAGGGGTCTCGCCAGGCTGACGAAATCCGCCTTGCCACTCTTTAGTATCTCCTCGGCGAACTCAGGGGTCGTTATCGAGCCTGAGGCAATCACGGGGATGCGGACCGCCTTCTTCACCGCCTCCGCTGCGGGAACATGGAGTCCCTCGGGAATGGACATGGGGCTGCATGAATAGATGATGTTGGCGTGGCTGCCGCCCGATACGTGCAGCGTGTCCACGCCGGCCTGTTCGAGCACCTTTACTACCTCCAAAGTCTGCTCGAGCACTATCCCGTCGGGTTCGTAGTCGATCGCGCTCAACCTCACGGAGAGTGGGAAGTCCCTCCCGGTCTTTCGCTTGACATCCTTCACCGTCTCAACGAGAAACCTCATCCGGTTGCGCAGAGAACCTCCATATAAGTCATTCCTCACATTTCTCGCAGGGGAGAGAAACTGGTGGGGCAGAACTCCGTGAGCCGCGTGTATCTCCACCATGTCGAAACCGGCGCTCTGGGCGAGCCTGGCGGCATTGCCGGTCGCCTCGATGATCTCCTGGATCTCTTCTACGGTAAGCTCCTGGGGCACGGGGCCCCGGACGTGCCCTGTGTCCTTGAGCCAGTGCGCGAGCTCCTGGTCCTCCCATGCAATGCGTGAAGGTACCTTTGGAGTGGGGCCGGCCGGCCCCGGGACGAGCTGCAGCGCCGACTTGGCTCCGTGGTCGCAAATCGCCTGCGCGAGTAATGACAGCCCAGGAATGAACTCAATGCCTGCGGCAGAAAGAGTAGGAAACCCTGAATGACCTTTGAGCACCGAAGCACCCTCGACCATTACTAAGCCGGTGCCACCCCGGGCAGTCTCCTCGTAAAATCTCGCCAATATGTCCGTCACCGACCCATCGGGGTTACACATGAACATCAGCGTCGGTGCCTTAATGACACGGTTGCCGATCTCCAACTGTCCTATCTTGCCACGCTCAAACAGCCTGGGAAACATCTGGCTCATTATGGTCCTTCCTCCTTGGGTTCTTGTACTGCATCACGCTTGGTACCCCCACCCATGAAGTCTCCCCGTCGGGAGCGTCGATGCCGACGTACTCCTCGCTCAACGCTGGAGCTCTGCCGACATATATCCCTCATATGACTGGAACCGTGCCCTGCAGTCGCACGCCGTTCCTTTCAGAGTGTGCGCTTCATGGTCAGAACCGGGCCGGCACAGGATCGCGCCCAACCCGGCTCACCGCTTATGTTCGTGCACGCACCCGCAGATAACCATTGACGGGCACTAACGCTTCGGCCTCAATTCTTCAACCAGAACGGCTTCGTCGTTGTGAATCTGGAAGAGACGCTGCGGAGAACCCACTGCCAAGCCATTAACTACGTCATAGGTAGCATCCAGACCGTGGAAATCTTTCTGGTTGATGGCGTAGTCCTTTATTTTGATCCGTTCCTCCTTGAGCTTTGCCGGGTCTCCCGTAATGCCCTGGTGCTCGACGGCTGCCTTGATCATATGCCACATGTCGTAGGTCGCCGTTGTGAGGCCACCCCAGGGCCTCCCGCCGTGGGAATCCCTATATTCCTTCATCATTTTTGCCTCGATGGGATTAGCGGCGTAGGTGGGCGAGCTCCCCGCATAAATTCCCTCGTCGGTCCCCTTGGCTTCCGAGAGGAACTCAGGGCCGACAAAGCCGCCGCCCATGATGTATATGTGCCTGGGGCTCACGCCACGGCTCACCAAGCCCTTGACGAGCTTGGCACATGTCGGGCCGATGGCGCCGAGGATGAATGCGTTGGCTCCCGTACCCAGGGCCCTCACCGTCACGGAGTCATAATCCACCGCGCCGCTCGGCGCCTGAACGATACCGTTCGTCTTCACCTTGAGATTGTCGAAGGTTTTCAGGAACCCCACAAGCATCGTGTGGACCATGGGGAACACCGGCTCTTCAATGTCGACCACGGACTTTATGTCGGGCTCGTGCTTGTACCACAACTCCATCTGATATCTAATGTTCTCTTCCGTGGGTGGGAAAACATATATCGTCCAAGGAAAAAACTTCTTGGCAACGACATCGGTACACGTTCCCGAAAAAACAAACGGACCCTGAGCCCTCACGACGAGAGGCATTACGGACCTCACCTCCATATCGGCCATCGGGCCGTTCGTGGCGAGTGCGCCTGAATCGATGGCCTTGGCGACGCAGGCACTCGCTTTTGTGGGGTCAAGGGCCGAATCGCAGTACTCGGTAGCGACCGGCCTACCTGCGATCCCCCCCTCAGCGTTGATATCGGCTATCACTTTGTTCGTCATCCACGTATGACTTTCAGCAAAGCCAGCCAGGGGGCCGCTGAGGTGATAGGGGCTGGGTATGTGCCACTCCTTCACGACAACGTTCGCCTTGGCTTGGGCATGGGCTGAGACCGCCATAACTGGAATCAGCAGCGCCACCACCGCGCACAGCATGAAACTTTTTTTCACGCTTATCATTCTTGTCCCCTCCCTCAATGGTTTTTGCTTCCGTACTGCGCTGAGGCGTGACAGACCCGTACGACTTCTCTTTCACTATTGCTATTCTGACAACGGGGACAATGGATTGTCAATAGAAATATCTATTATCACTATTGACAGATGAGGAAGTGAGTTGATAGATTGGTGGAGATGGACGATCACCTAAGATATAAGACTCTTCACGACCTCTCGAGGATCTTTTCTCTCTTCGAGGCACCCAACACGCAGGAACTGAGCATGATCGAGATCGCGCGAAGCCTGAAGATGCTTTCCAGCAAAGCTTCACGGATGCTCCGGGGCCTGCACGCAGAAAGGCTGCTGGACAGGAACCCGGACACGGGGAAGTATCGGGTGAGCAGCCGTTTTCTTCGCCTCGGTCTGCTCTATGCGCTCAATCATCCACTGCGCGCCATCATCTTGCCTCATCTTCAGGTCATAGCTACCGATCTTGGCCTCTTCGCTGGATGGGCTATCTTCGAGAATGGGAATGTCGTCGTTATCGACCGCCTCCAGGTCGGCGAAGGGCCATTGATCCATCTCTTGGGGACGGACGTCCCTCTTCATGCCTCCTCCTACGGAAAGCTGTTTCTCGCTTATGCCGTAGAGGAGGAACGGGACCGTCTGATTGACGCTCTTGTGTTTACCCGGCTGACGCCGGCCACTGTCTCGACGCCAGACTTGCTCCGAGAGCATCTCATGCGGGTACGGGAGAAGGGTTATGCACTGGACTTGGGGGAGTCGCGGAGCAACATAACGGGCTTAGCGGCTCCTGTCTTTAATCGAGAAGGAAACGTAGTCGCCTCAGTAACTATTGCGGGGGAAACGTCCGACTTTACCGAAGAGAAGATACAGGAGGTAGCCGATTATCTGCTGAAGAAGACCCAATTCATATCCCGGCAACTAGGGCACAGGGGATAAGGAACCCTATTCAGGGTCTCGGTCGTTTTCGCTTTCAACATTGGTCATGGTAATCCTCGCAAGGGCGCTTATGCCTGGCCTGCTGGGCTTGGATGCCACCTTATTCATGGCATCCTTCAAGAGCTTACGTTATGAGTCTCCATGTGACCGAGACCTGCAATAATGATACGACAGAGATCATCACCGATTACGAAGTCCACGGGGCAGCGCGCTCCGATGTCGGCAAGGCCTTATCTGCTCTCGAACTGTTGGATGACCTGAGGCCTCAAACCCTCTTTGCCGATGGGGGTTACCCTTCCGTTCCTTCTGCATTGAAGGTCACCGCACAAGGCATAGAGTTCATCGCCCCTGTCAATCGCAGCAGGTTACCCGACGATGTCATGGGCAGAGACCTCTTTGCCTTCGACTCACAAGGCCTCGTGGAGAAATGTCCCATGGGCCATAATCCCATAGACCACCGCATTCTCTCCGGCAACAACTCCACCCGCCGGTCCCTCCATGCGATCTTCGACGGAGAGATCTGCCGGTCATGCACGATGCTCGACCGATGTCCGGTGCGGGCTCCCAACTATCGGGATAAAGGCTGCGGGCCTCGTGATACCGCAGGAGACTTCCGTCTCGAGATCACGTCTGAGCTTCGCCTCCGGGATGAGATGTATGCGCTCCAGCAGACGACCCCATGGAAGAACCGGTATAAGATACGTTCAGGGATCGAGGCGACGAACTCAGAACTGAAGCGGGCTCACGGCATCGGGAGGCTTCGGGTACGTCGACTATCCAAGGTATGCTTTGCCGTTGCCTGCAAGATGACGGCATGCAACATAAAGAGATGGGCCAAGGCCCTCTCTGCCCTGGGAAGGCTCGTATACGGCTGTACCGGTGCTGTTTACCTTGTTCTCACTCTACCGTGGACCGATGTGGCGGGAGTACCATAGGCTCGAACGACCATACGCTCTTTGCATGGATTGAGTGGGCGGGTTGCCTGAAAAAAGGGGGCTTACTTCTCGGGAATCACTTCATAACATTCCGGAACCGCACCACATAGCCGAACGTTTCTCCGCCGTCACACACGGTAATCGGCAGTCGGGGGCCATCAAGCGACATTGTAGACTCGCAGGTGTTATGGGTGGCTCTCCCTAAAACTTTGATTGTGGCGCTTTCCCGCTCAGTTGTGTAGGGCTCCCTTGACAATCCCTCCCGGTAGATAAGTCCTGCGCCTTGCCTCCCTGCCCTTCCTTGCGGCCATGTTCGTTCCGTTCCGGCATCCTCTTGGGGCCAAACTTTAGGAGGATTTCTCTCGGCTACCCCGTCGAAGGAAGGTGCGCTCGAAATCTTCACCGAGGAATGCCGATTTTTGTTGACAATCTATTAGCTTAATGCTATATATACGGAGAGAGGACAGTCAGCCGCCATGAGGGATCGAAGAGAACGAGACATGGTCAATTGGGAGGGGAGTGAGGGCGTGTTTACGTCTGTGGGTCGGGAAATCTTCTTATCGAAAAAGGTCTGGAAAAGCCGGTTTATGCGCTCTCCGGGCGCAATTGTGATCGCATGGAGCTAATAGATGTGTACTTTTCTCGGATGGCTTGAAATGGCTCTTCCCCTTGGCGCTGTAGGAAAAGACGAGGAGATGGGGAGAGCTGGCCTAAAGGGGGGAAAGAAGCATGTTTCTCTTGTTTAGGGCCTGTTTGAGCCACAATCCGGAGAATCACCGGAATGGCCAGAAATGAAAATGTGTGTACTTTTGTTACCTGATGAGAGAGTGGGGCGTCCATCCGTGGGGGGGGCGGGGCCGCCTCCCTTAGCATTGCCGATGGTCTTTTTGCTCTTTGACAATTGAATCGTAAGCCCTCTTCATCGAGGAGCCATGCATCGAGGAACTCATGGGGGGTGTCCCGAGACTGACTTTTGCGCCGGCAGGACCACGTCCCTCCCTGCCCGCCGCGAAGCCCCAATAAAGCCCACCCTGTCTTTTCAACATCTAGAGGCGGCCCTCCCGCTTGGCATGCCGGCAGGTGAGCCGATCCAGTAGCCCGTGAGGTCCTCTTTATCCGGAATTGGCGACCATTGGTTCAATTCCGGGGGACTCTGGACGGTCCGCATGGAGGAATCAAGGATCGTTTTCCCCGCCTTGGAAAAACGATCGCGATGAGATTCAGATGCAATCTGAACCTCGTCGGCCGTAGGCGAATGGGGACACCCCTCTCGCTATTTCTGTTTTCGGAGGAGTGTCCCCACACGTCGGAGGGCGCGCGGTGAAGAGTGCGCCAATGGTGCGGGGCACCCGCCGTCCACAGGCTTACTCGCAGGCGATACCTTCAGGCGGACCGGCCGTACCTGCATGTCGTCCCGCAGCGTCTTGTGCGCTCAAGATAGTCCAATAGGTCTAGCCGACGTTAAAGGATTGATACGACACTAGGGGACTTGAGGTCTATTTTCCCCTGCCGCCCACCACGATCTCCGGTATCCTGACCGTCGGCTGGGCATCGGCCACCGGCACGCCTTGGCCGTCCTTGCCGCACGTGCCTATGCCGAAGCCGAGATCGGTGCCTGCCATATCTATTTCCTTGAGCACTTTGGGGCCATTACCCATCATAGTGGCGTTTCTCACCATGGGCCCCACCCTGCCCTTTTCTATCAAGTATCCTTCCTGGATCTCGAAGACAAAGTCCCCTGTCACCGTATCTACCTGTCCGCCTCCCATTTTCCTAACGAGAAGCCCGTTGTCCACGGAGGAGATGATGGCTGCGGGGTCGTCCTTGCCTGCGAGGATCATGGTATTGCTCATCCGTGGAATCGGCTTGTACCGGAAGGACTCGCGTCTCCCGTTGCCGGTGGAGGGAACATCGTACTTCATGGCGTGAAACCGGTCAAAGAGGTAGTTCTTCAATACTCCGTTCTCCACGAGGACCGTCCTTTCGGAAGGCGTGCCTTCGTCGTCGTACGCATACGTTCCCCTCTTGAAATGGAGCGTCTTGTCGTCAACAACGTTGATCAGCGGGCCTGCGATCTTCTCGCCGATCATGCCTTTGTAGCACGAGAGTCCCTCCATGGCGAGGTCGGACTCGAGACCATGACCGATGGCTTCATGTATCATGGTACCCCCCGCCTCCGACGCAAGGACCACTGTCTTCGTTCCCATGGGCGCCTCGATCGCGCCGAGGAGGCCGGAAAGCCTCTCCACGGTGGATCGGACAAACTGCTCCACCCTCTCGTCCGAGAGGAACTCGAAACCGCAAAATCCGCCTATGGCTTCGTAAGCCGTCTGGAGCTCACCCCCTTCCTCGCCCACGACGAGAAGGGTAAGGACCAGCTGGGTCCTTCTGTCTTCCACGTTGGTACCGTCACTCCCCGCCACCTTCAGAAGCTGATCAGTGTCCCTATAGACCACCCTTGCCTGTTTGATCCTCTTTTCCATGCGCCGGGCCGCCGATTCGATTGAGCGGACCAGGGCGAGCTTCCTTTCCGTGGCCACGTCCCTCGGCGCCTTTTCTATGTAAAATGGATACTCCGCCCTGCGCAGCTCGATTGCTTCGGCCTGCCCCTCTTTTGAGACCGATTGGCTGGCAAGATCTCTCGCAAGATCCAGAAGACGGCCTTCCTCCTTGGAGTTCGTAGAGGCGAAAAACGTCTGCCACGGCCTTATCATGCGCAAGCCCACACCCTTGTCGAGCCCCTTCTCAAGCTTCTCGACCTTCTCCGACTCGAGCTGTATGAACGTATACGCCGTCTCCTCGTCGAAGATCTCGGCGTACAGGACGTTCCGGCCGTGAAGGGCTCTCAGTACTTTCGCCTGATCAAACATCTCCCGCCTCCGTGAACACGATATCGAACCTCTCCAGGTCTTTCATTATCCCCTCCAGATCGGCCTCTGCCGTCGAGGGATAGGTCACCTCGATGAAGCCTGCCCTTCCATCGAGTACCGTCATGAGAGCCACTTCTTCGTAAGACTCAAGTATGGCTTTGAAAAAACCGATGCCCTTTCTACTTATCATAAGTCTCTTGACGCTTTCCATCTACCCCTTGGCCCCGAGCATCTCCACGAACGCCTCGAGACGCAGCTTGGTCCTCGTGTCGAGGTGGTTCGGCAGGTCGCCCTCTATGGTGATCATCGGTACGTCGAGGCTCTCCCTCAGAATGATATCCTCGATGGTCCGGTAGCAGAAGGCCTGCACGTAGTGAATGATCCCCTCGAGTCCCCTCCTGGCGATCTCCTGCCTGATATCGTCGAGGCGCGCGAATATCCCGTATGGATACGTGTAGGAGAGGTAGCGGTCGACGATGTCTCCGGAGAAGAAAGGCAGCGCAAACTGTCGCTGCACCTCGTTGTACGCGACCCGGCACCCGGACTCTTCCACGAAGTCATAGAGGTCCGGGCTGATGGGAGGCACCCCCACATATCCGACCGGTATGCCGGGTAAGGGGTCCCTCTTCCTCGCTTCTTCCATGAAACCCTCGGCCCTCTTTCCGTAGCCCTCGTAGTCCCCTTCCATATCGGAGGCGCAGACCTGCCAGAGATGGTTTTCCCGGCCCCTTACGATTCTCTCGCTCCACGTCATGCGATCGATCCGGGCAAGCTTCTGCCTGACCGCCTGCACAAGGGCGCCCGCCTCTTCGACCCTCTCCGTATCGACCCCGAAATGGGTCATGAACTTTCCGATCTCCCTTGCCAGGCCGTCCCGGTCCCTGTCGTAGGGAAAAGAGAAGGGGATGATCCTCACGCCCTTGTAGGTCAATATCTCAGCCAGCGCCCGCGTGTTACTGCAGTCCCCCTCGAGCACCGTCACCACGGTGCCTATGTGCAACTCTCTGATCACGCCGTAGAGGCCCTTTATCCAGGTGCACATGCTCTTGGGAAAGCCGTCTTTCTCCGCCAGAGCCACGAAATGTTGAGGGTCCGGGTCGTTGACGAAGATATTGTTGAGGTCGCACGGGGTCTTTTCGGCCGCGAAGAGCACTTCCACGGGGACAGTGGTGGTGAACCCTACCTTCTCGCGCATCGCTCACTCCTTCTCCATGAATCGATGCATTTCGAGGAATCCGGCCGGCTCTATCTCCTCCGCCCTCACGGACGCTGGAAACGCCATGTGGCGATAGAGCCCCTCGATCTCTTGTGCCTCAAAGAGGTCTTCCAGGGCATGGCGGAGGAACTTTCTCTTGTGGCGGAAACAGCCCTTGACAAAGTCTATGAGCCTCTGATCCGCCTCTTCTGTGTCCCGAAAGACGATCGATATGAAGGCGCTCTCCACTTTGGGAGGCGGAATGAACAGGGCAGGTTTGATGGTGAGGAGAATCTTCATCGCCGCATGGAGCTGAAATATTACGGACAAGGCGCCATAGCTCCTGGAGTGGGAACGGCTTACAAGTCTTTCGGCAACCTCTTTCTGCATGGTCAGATGAGCGCCTTTTACCACGCCCTTCTCGGCAAGAACCTTGAAGAGTATCTCACCGGTTATGTTGTAGGGGATGTTGCCCATCACTGTGAAGGAAGACCCCGGCCACAGGTCGGATAGCCTCACCTTCAATACGTCGGCGAAGAGCACCCTCACGTTCTGAAGCTCTCTTTCCAAGGGCTCAAGCACGTCCCTGAACCGCTCGTCCTTCTCAACGGCGTAGACGCCGCGCGCCCTTTCAGCCACACACCTCGTGAGGTCTCCCTGCCCCGGGCCTATCTCGACCACGAGGTCAGCCGTTCCCAAGCCCGCAAGCCGCACCATCTTGGCCAGAAGGTTCCTGTCCTTGAGAAGGTGCTGGCCCAGGCTCTTCTTGAGCGCCCCTTGCCTCACCACCGCATTCTCGAAAACGCCTTGACGTCAATGGGGGAAAAGAGCTCTCTCTCGGCATAGAATGAGGCGGCCATTGCAACCATGGCGCCGTTGTCCGTGCAGTACCCCGGCGAGGGAACTGAGACGGATATCCCCTTTTCGGCGCATCTCTCAGTGACTGCCCGGCGCAGCCTCTCGTTGGAGGCGACCCCACCCCCCATCACCACGGTCTTTACCCCGGCGTCGTGGGCGGCCTTCGCCGTCTTTGTTGAAAGGACATCACACGCCGCTTCCTGAAACGATGCCAGTAAGTCAGAACGATTTTCATCACTTACGTCATGTTTCTTTACGTAATTTATGAATGCCGTCTTCAAGCCGCTGAAAGAGAAATCATAGTTGTTCTCGTCTGCCATAGGCCGGGGAAATGAAATGTATTCCGGGTTTCCCCCCCTTGCCATCTCTTCTATGACCTTTCCCCCCGGATAGCCGAGACCGAGGTATTTGGCGATCTTGTCGAAGGCCTCCCCTGCTGCGTCATCCCTGGTGCTCCCCAGCACCCGAAAGGCCGTTGGAGCCGAGAACATAAGAATCACGGTGTGACCTCCTGAAACAATAAGAGACACAAACGGGAACTCTACTTTACGCTCTAGGAAGATGCTCATCGCGTGGGCCTCGATATGGTTCACCCCCACCAAAGGAATTCCAAGGGAGAGCGCGAGACCCTTGCCGAAACAGAGGCCCACCAGGAGCGAGCCGATCAGGCCTGGTCCCTGCGTTACAGAAAGTATCTCTATGTCTCTTAGTGTTACGTCAGCCTCGTTCAGCGCCTGGCCGAGCATGCGGTCTATGACCTCCACGTGCTTCCTCGACGCAATCTCCGGCACCACCCCTCCAAAGAGGGCATGGATCGACACCTGGCTCGACACCACATTGGAGAGCACCTCGTGGTCGCGGAGCACCGCGACCGACGTATCGTCGCACGACGTATCTACGCCCAGAATAAGCATGGATCTCTTCCAAGACCTCACGTACACCCAAAACAGCGAAGCTCCCCGCTCAAAGACGCGCGGGGAGCTTCGAAGGAAAGGTTTTTCAGTGAACGGCCTTCTTGAGCCGTCTTTCTATATGTCTTCCCAGTTGATCCTGACCTTGAGGGTCTTCTTCAAGTCTTCCTTGAACGCCATTAGATAGGCCTCCCTGGCCATGGCCGCATAGATCCCGCGGTAGGTCTCTTTGTCCTTCTCCCATTGACCGTTTTCCGGCTGTTTTTCATCGGTGCAGGCAAACACATAAAACCTGCCGTTGATCTCCACCGGCGTCTGAAACGTTTGGCCTTTGGAAAGCCCAAAAATGGCAAGACCCTCTTTGGGTATCTCACCCAATCCGGGAATCGCCGTGGCGCTTCTCGGCAGGAACTCCGCATCCTTGGTGAACGAGGCGCCCTTCCCCTTTGCTGCATCCTCCGCCGTGAGGCGGGCCATCAGCTTCGCCTTCTCATTTATGAGCCTCTGCCGCAGGATCCTCATGGCGTCGGCCTTTTCGAGCGGTTTTCCCTCTTCCCTGTCGACTATCTGGAAGATAAACGACTTCTCTGCCTCCCTCACCGGCAACGAGATGTCGCCCCTACCCATGCCTTTGAGCACATCCTGGATCTTGAGCTTCCCGAACTTCGAGACGATGTCGCTCTCTTTCTGCGCTCCCAGGTCCACGACTTCGAGCCCCTTTGACTTTCCGTAGGCCGACAGGTCCTTGGACTTCAAGAGGTCCATATAAACCCGGTCATCCCTGAGGCCGCTCTTCTCGTCGATCACCACATACTTGAGGTGCAGGATATTCTCCGTGCGGAGCATGCCCTTCTCTTTCTCGTACAGGCTTTCCAGGTCTTTGTCGTCCACCGTCACCTTGTCCCGGTACTGATCCTGGTCGAAAACAGCCCATGACAGCCTCACCTGGCCCTTCTCCCTGAGGTAGCTATTGTAGGCCGCCTTCTCGTCGACCATAGTCCCATTGTCTTCTATGATGTTGACCAGCTTGGCTATAGCCATCGCCTGTTTCTGGCTGCTCTCGAACGTCTTGGGCTCAAGATTCCTCCTTCTCAGGAACTCCATGTAGAGATCCCTGTCAAACTGGCCGTTTTTGTCGATCATGCCCATCTGGGCAAGCCCGTCCATGAACTCCTTGTCCGAGACGCTCAAGCCCAGGTCTTCGGCCTTCTTGAGGAGCACGTATCTGTCCACGAGCTGATTCATCACCATCTCTCTGAGCCCCATCGCCTTTTCATCGAACTTGTCTCGATAGAGGTTCCGGTACATATTGGAAGTCTGTATGTAGGCATCCCGGTATTCAGAGGCCGATATTTTTATCGGCCCCACCTCCGCCACGATCTTGTCCCCGCGCAGCTTATTGCTGAAGCCGAAGGTGAAAACAAAAACCACGCTGATAACGACGACGAGGAAGCCAAGGACCCATTTACTCCCGTGTTTTCGCATGCTTCGTAACATTTTTTCTGCACTCCCCGTCTAAGTCTCCCGACTTAGACATCCGTTGTTGATTTTGATGTTTTAAAATAGTATATTAGCAACTGCTTTTCAACAGCTTGTTTCAAGGGGAGCTCACGAATGCTCGACGCCTTGTTCGGATTCATATCAAAGGACCTTGCGATCGACTTAGGCACCGCCAACACGCTCGTATACCTTAAGGGGAAAGGCATCGTCACCAATGAGCCCTCGGTCGTCGCCGTCCATCAGGACCAGCGCGGGGCCAAGAGGGTCATAGCGGTGGGGGAAGAGGCCAAGAGGATGCTGGGGAAGACTCCGGGAAGCATCGTGGCCATTCGCCCCCTCAAGGACGGTGTCATCGCCGATTTTGAGGTGACCGAGGCGATGCTCAAGTACTTCATCCAGAAGATACACAACAAGAAATCGTATGCCCGACCCAGGATCGTCATATCGATCCCTTCCGGCATCACCCCGGTGGAAAAAAGGGCCGTCAAGGAATCGGCGGAATCGGCAGGGGCGCGGGAAGTCTATCTCATCGAAGAGCCCATGGCGGCAGCGATCGGGGTCGGCCTGCCCATCACGGAGCCGAGCGGTAACATGATAGTCGACATCGGCGGAGGCACCACCGAGGTGGCGGTCATCAGCCTGTCCGGCATTGTCTACTGCAATTCGGTGAGGATCGCCGGCGACAGGATCGACGAGGCCATCATACAGTACATCAAGCGGAAGTATAATCTTCTCATCGGGGAAAGAACCGCAGAGATGGTGAAGATCAACATAGGCTCTGCCTATCCTATCCAGAACGAGCAGGAGCTCGATATGGAGATAAAGGGTCGGGACCTCGTTGGCGGGATCCCCAAGACGCTCGAGATCTCCTCGAAGGACATCAGGGAGGCCATCGCAGAGCCGGTAAACGCTATAGTAGACTCGGTCAGACTCGCCCTCGAACGGACGCCGCCGGAGCTGGCCGCAGACATCGTGGACAAAGGCATAGTCCTGTCGGGGGGTGGCGCAATGCTCAAGAACCTCGACCTCCTCATCAAAGAGGTCACGAGGCTGCCGGTCATCGTCGCAGACAACCCGCTTACCGCAGTAGTGGAGGGCGCCGGAAGGGTCCTTGACGAGATGAATCTCCTCAAGGAAATTGCGGCGAAGTTCTAGAGAAAACAAAGAGCGGAGTTGAAAGGTACCCTTGTCATAATCACGGCAATCCTCATTCTGGCCTTCTCGTTTCTGCTTTTCACCGACATAACGGTGGTCCAAAGAGGCTATACAAAAACTAAGTTCTATCTGACAGACGGTATAGGTCCCGCGCTCAAGGTGATGAGCACGCCCGTTCGCTTCGTCGACGAGCTTCTCGATAACTACATCAACCTCATCGATGTAAAAAAGAGAAACGGCGAGCTGAAGAAGAGGCTCGAGACGATGGAGCTGGAAAACCAGAAAATCACGGAGCTGGAAAAGGAAAACGAAAGGCTAAAAGGATTGCTCGGCATGGTTGAGCAGCGGCCCGACGAGATGATCGCAGCCCGGGTGACCGGCGAAGATGTGATGAACTGGTTCAAGTGCATCATCATAGACAAGGGAAAGTCCGCGGGCGTGAAGGAGAAAATGCCGGTCGTGACCCCCGCCGGAGTCGTGGGGCAGGCTGTAGAGGTGAGCAGGTGGCACACAAAGGTGATGATCATCAACGACACCAACTCCGAAGTCGACGTCTACACAACAGGTAAGCATACGAGGGGGATCGTGGAAGGGACGGGACAGACAATCCTTAAGATGAAATACGTCCTGAAGAACGATGACATAGAGGTGGGGGACAGGCTCATCACCTCCGGCAAGGACTCCATCTATCCGGAAGGCCTCGCTCTCGGCATCGTCATCAACATAAACAAGACCAGGCCCGGACTCTTTTCCGACATCGACGTCATGCCTTTCAACAACTTCAAAAAACTCGACGAAGTCCTCGTGGTAAAGAAAGGATGAGAAGGATTATATGCCTAGCATTCGGAGTCTTCCTGACGGTGTGCGAGTCGTCCCTGTTCTCTTTTCTCCCCATAGAGCTCGCAAAACCCGATATCGGCGTCTCCTTCATCATCTATGGTGTTTTTTTTCTCACACCCCTTGACGGCCTGATCGCCGCAGTCCTTTTCGGCTTCACCCAGGAGGTCCTCTCGAACGGTCCCCCGGGTGCGATGCTCTTCACGAACGTCGGCCTTCTCCTTTCCTGCCTCTTCGTCAAGAGCCGGTTGTACATCGAGTCGAGATACACCTTCTCCCTTGTATGCGCGGCTTCCGTGCTCTTCGAGTCCCTTCTCTTCTTGGCCCTTTCCCTGCTCTCCAAAGGGGAGACCAGAGACATTTTCAACGTACTCCTCTATGCGGTCCCCGACGCCATAGTGACCGCCTTCGTTGCCCTCTTCATGTTCAGCTTTCTTGAGCGGTTTCGCGCCCGCTATTGGAGCAGGGCTTGAGCATGCAGCAGCCTGAATCGATAGTCCAGGAGAGGAAATACAAATGGTCCAAGCGGATACTCGTCTTTGCGGTCATTATCCTCTTCATGCGCCTGTTCGACCTTCAGATACTCAAGGGCGACGAGATGAGGAGGCAGTCCGAGCAAAACCGTGTAAGGATAAAGAAGATCCTGGCCCCCAGGGGCACGATCTTCGACAGAAAGGGCAGGATACTCGGTAATACGAGGCCTTCCTTCAACCTCTACATCATCCCTGAAGACATCAAGGACTTCACGGAGACGGTGGACGGCATCGTCAACCTGCTCGAGCTGGACCGTGATGACATCATGGAAAGATTGAAAGAGGCGAGGGATTTCCCCTCGTCCTTTCCGGTGAAGATACTATCCGACATGTCCATGGACCAGGTTGCAAAGGTCGAAGCGAACAAATTCTACCTGCCCGCGATTTCCATCCAGATCGAGCCGAAAAGGAACTATCCCAATGGGACCATGGCTGCCCACGTTCTCGGCTACGTATCGGAGGTGAGCACGGATGAGCTTAAGTCGCCAGAATTCAAGAACTATGCTCCGGGAGACCCCATAGGAAAGTTCGGTCTGGAAAGGATGTACGAGAAGGACTTGAGGGGGGTG
>Ga0326728_10012155_pt1 | contig 19264 bp, 17 predicted proteins | sample MB3enrmetagenome_FD_207602 | JGI IMG/M metagenome (GOLD analysis project Ga0326728, IMG submission 207602) | Lab enriched peat soil microbial communities from McLean, Ithaca, NY, United States - MB31MN | ecosystem: Environmental > Terrestrial > Soil > Wetlands > Peat | place: USA: New York... | reverse complement strand
GGCTCCGTCTCGCCCGTGAGCTGCCGGCCTTCTTCCTGGTTGGGGCAAAAGTAATCCACATATGCCAAGGCCGGCTCGATCAGCGGCAGCCAGCGGCCCCGCGAGTCCCAGCAGGGATTCATGGAGGTCAGGCAACCAAGCTGTCGGGCACGAATCATAGTCTCCGCCAGGGGGGCGCCATCGAAGCTCGGCAGGGCGAAGGCGCTGGCGTAGTGAAAGAATCGCGCCCCCTTCACCAAGTCCCAGTTCAAGTGGCAGGCGGAAAAGTGCGCATTCGCGCCGCGGAAATGCAGGAAGCGTCGCTCACCGCTCGACTCCACGAGTACCATACTGACAGAGCTTCGGGCCTCCTTGATCGTGATCACGTTTGATTCATCCACTCCTTCGGAGCGCACTGACTGGCGAAGAATTTCTCCCAACCGGTCTTCGCCCACAGGCGCGGCGAGGGCGACCCGAACCCCCAGCCGCGCGAGCGCCATGGCGGTGTTGACGCCGTTGCCTCCCGGCGCGAGGGCCACTTCTTCCAGACGCTGGCTGGCCCCTGGGGCGGGAAATCCGTCCACGGGCCGCGCCAGGACATCCACCACGGCATTTCCGGCACAGAACACTTCGCATCCCGGCTTCATGGATTGTTCACCTCCATACGGCATACAAAACTCGGCCGCAAACGCCGAGTCGGGCTCTCCAATCCGCCCGTCTCGACGCAAGAACGCTCTACATCTCCTTGAGTCGGCAGGTAATTATACCCGCATTTCCGTTTTGAACCCTGCCTACGAACCTTCGGATCGTCGTCAACAATACTTTTGCGCCTTTGGACGCAAAAAAGACCCTCCGGCGGTCTACCCCGCGGCGGGTCATACAAAACCACTCCTTTCAGGTCTCCTTCAACAGGTCTCTCAAGATCGATTAAACAAGGGATCCGGATTGGTACCTTAGTGCCATGGACCTATCAAGCGAGCTAACAGATGATTCGGCATTCCGAATTGACCGTTGAGAGAATATTCTAAGAGTACACAAGCATTATCATGAATTCACATCATGCAGTACCAATCAAAGAAAACTCGGCCTCCGGGTCGATTCGGCGCCAGGCACAAAGGGGGTTTCAATCATGAGGGGCAAATCTCAAGTCGCGCGTTCATACGTGTGCCCGTTTCTCTTGCTACTTGTTGCTGCGGCACTGGCCTATGCAGGTCCGGCGGTCATAGGCATGGTGGCGGGCAGTACGAACGCCAGCGTGGGCGGCGAGACGATTCTGCCGAACACGACACTTTTTAGCGGTGACAGCTTGCAGGTAAACGATGGTGTGGCCGTGGTTGCGCTCGGTGGCACGAGCCGCATGATATTTGGCAGTAATACCATGGCTTCCTTCCAGCGAGATTCCGACGGGGTGACAGTTCTTCTTCGCCAAGGTGACGTTTCCCTGTTTCATGCCGAAAACACTGTGCCCGTCCGGGTGAAAGTCGACGACGTATCCGTAGTTCCAGTTTCTGGGTTTAGGAGCCTTGTTGAAGTGGCCGCGGGGAATGGCGAGGTGATGGTGACGGCAAAAGACGGCAGGCTGCGAGTTGAGAGCAACGGCCAGGCGATAAACTTGGACAAAGGCCAGACGATTACGATGCCAGCCAAGGCGAGCGCTCCACAGTCCGCCGGAGGGTCTAGTGTACCCAAACCTTCTCTTCTTCCGCTGCAATCAGCGCCACACCCCTCGTCAATGCAGATTCTGGAAGCTGCCCCGAGTGGAGGTGCTTTGAGCATCCCCCCAATCGGACTTGCGCAAGACGGCAACGCAGAGGCCGACGCGTCTAGGACGGCGCCGAATGCCTCAGAGGCAGCGAACAGTGTACCGGCGAGGGCGGCTGATGAAGCCGACGCGATTGGGTACGCTTTGGATACTCGGGCGGATTGGACGCCCGAAGTCAGCCCTCACAAGCCTCCCAAGCCTCACGAGCGTCCCAAGATTCACAAGCCTCACAATCCTCACGAACGGCACTAGCCGTGTCGGGGGGATTGCTCACCCAACGGCGCTCGTTCCTGCTTGGCTTGTGGGTTCTTAGTCCTTGCTGGGGGCAGAGTTGAACCAGACGCTCAGCTCTGCCCTTGGTATGCTTGCATCCCACCCTCCTCCTCCGTCGCAAAAACCAACCTCCCTCCGCCACTCATCAGCTTGCGAGAGTGGGCTGTGCGAAGTTTCTGCAGGCCCTTGTTAGGCTGTAACATTTCGTGTTGAAAATAGGTTGAAAAGAGAAAAGGGTATCTCCAGGTCGAAAAAGTCTGCTGTTGCGACAGCAGAAAGGAGATACCCCGGTGAGTAGAGAAAAGGTAGCACTCTCCGGCTTGATTGCGCAAGCTTGGGAGCAGTTGCAAGGAACGGTGCTAGAGGAGGTGAAGAAAAGGATTGAGGAGTTGGCACGGGCTGAGCAGGCGAGCCGTTTGGGGCGACCTCCGCATGCCCGAGGAGGAAATAATCTGCGGCGGTGGGGGTACCGAATTCGGAAACTGCTGCTGACCCCCTGGGGGATGATCCAGGGCCTGCGGTTGCCGCGCATCCGGGACGTGGTGGGCAAGCAGGAGGTGCCCTTCCTGCGCTCGGAGCGAGGGGAGTACCGCCTGGCCGAGATGCTTCTGGCTTCTACCTTAGGTGGGATGTCGTATCGCAAGGTGGTGAGCTGGGCGCGCCATCACTTGGGGTTGGTCATCTCCACCGCCTGGGTGGGGCGGGTGGTGGAAGCAGCGGCGGAGCGGATCGAGAACCGCCGGCAACAGCGCTTTACGGTGCGGCAATTTGAGGCTCTGGTGGTGGATGCGGTGTGGGTGCATTATCGGCGCAGTCCGCGGCGACGCACCCGCATGGGAGCGATGCTGGTGGCTGTGGGGGTAGAGTTCGGGGGGAGTTTTCGGGTGCTGGACTGGCAGGTGGCGGAGGCGGAAGATGGGGAGGCCTACCAGGCGCTGTTGCAACGTCTCTACGAGCGGGGGCTGGAGGAGGTGCCGCTGATCGTGGCGGATGGATGTGGCAGCGTAAGGCCGGCGGCGGCGATCATCTACCCGCAGGCCCAGTTGCAGCCCTGTCTGCGCCATTGGCTGAAGAACCTGGAGGGGTTGCTGCAGAAGCACACTTGGTTACACAAGCGGCACCTGCGGCGCGACTTCTGGTGGATCTACGAAGCGGATAACCTGGAGCAGGCGGAGCGTTCGGCGCTTCACTTCTGTCGCCGCTGGGCTCGCTCCGAACCCAACCTGGTGCACGCTTTCTGGGAAGGCTTCGATGCCTCCGTGACTTTTTTGAAAGGGGGCCCGCAAACCTGGAGTTATCGGCTCAAGACTACGAACTTGGCGGAAGGCTTCTTCCGCAACTTGCGACGCTTCTTGGGTCGGTTCCCCGGTTTCCTGAGTCCCGACCACTGCGATCGGGCCTTGGGACTTTATCTGTTAGGCGCAGAGATGAATTGACCGGAGATGCCCAACATTTTTCAACACGGCCCGTTGACAGCGCCGGCCCTTGTAGGGCAATTGCGCGTTTAAGGCGTTTCGCCTATAATCAAGTCTCACCTCTGAAGACAGGGTTTTTTGATATGCCCACACCCATTGTTCAGAAACTTCAGGAAGAAATTCAGGCATTGGAACATGAACTTAATCACGAACTCCCACGGGAGTTGAAGCGCGCCCGCGCGCTCGGCGATTTGAGTGAAAACGCTGAGTTCCACATGGCCAAGCAACGCCAGGACTACGTTGGTGCGCGGCTTGTCCAGCTTAAGAAGAGGTTGGCAGAGCTCTCGCTGATCAATTTCGCCAATATCCCTAAGGACAAGATCGCTTTTGGGTCGAAAGTAGTCTTGTACGATGTTGACCGGGATTCCGAGATCGAGTACAAACTGGTCACAAGCGAAGAGGCGGAGGTCAGCAAGGGCTTAATCTCTACGACCTCGCCTATTGGCCGTGGCTTGATGGGGAAGAAGCTAGGTGATTCGGTCAGGATTGCGACGCCGAACGGGGTTCGGGAATTTGAAATCCGGGCCGTACAAACCATCCACGAGCAGTCGGAAGTCTAGAAGGTTGGCATACCCAAGTGATCACGCGCAAAATCGGCGACACGCTCGGGGCCGTGCTGGACGCGATTGTGCGCGGCTTTGCGACGAGCGGCATCAACCCTAATATCCTTACCTTTGTAGGGTTCGGGATCAACCTGCTGGCCGCGTACTTGTTCGCCTACGGCTATTTTCGCTGGGCGGGCGCCACCATCATCCTCGCCGGGATCTTCGACATGGCGGACGGCCGCGTGGCACGCCTTGAGGGCCGCGTGACGCCCTTTGGCGGCTTCTACGATTCAGTCATGGATCGTTACTCCGACCTCTGCTTGCTGATCGGACTGCTGATTTATTACGGGCGCATCAACCGGTTCTTGTATGTGTCCCTCGTCGCCGTAGCCATGATCGGCTCCGTCATGGTGAGTTACAGCCGCGCACGAGCCGAAAACGTTATTCCATCCTGCAAGGTGGGCTTTCTGGAGCGGCCTGAGCGTGTGGTGTTGATCATCATCGGCGCCGTGTTTGACCGCATGGCACCGGTGCTCTGGCTCATCGCGGTGCTCTCCAATGTGACGGTGATCCACCGCATCCTCTACACTCGCCAGGTAACGCGGAAACAAGCCGCCAACACCCGCGAAGCCTAACAGGTGTCAGGTGTCAGGTGCCGGGTGTCAGGGAACAGGGAATAGGGAGTAGCTTCCGGCCGCTACTCCCTATTCGCTGGACTCTCCCCATCGCCACCCGACACCTGACACCTGGAACCTGGCACCTGCCCGCTCCAGCGTGAAATCCCCCTATTCGGCGACGCCATTTTGTCCCCTTCCACCGCTGACCATGACCTGGATTACATGCAACACGCTTGCGATAAGCCACATCGTAATTCTGGTCCTTTGGACATTTTTTTGTAGCGGTCTGGAACGCCTTTTGCCCTATAATAAGATGCGATGTTAAACAACGCGAAGTTTGACTCACCCTTAAGTCTCTATGAAGCTGAAGGTCAAGCCTCCCTGAAGGTTCTTGCAATTCTTGGGGGTTGGGAAACCCGACGTTCATTCAATCAGATTGGCATCCATGCCGGCGACCGGATCCGGGTGCTGCGCCGCGCGCCCTTCGGTGGCCCGCTGGTGATTGACAACCGGGGGACGCATGTTGCAGTCGGGAAGCAACTGGCTAAGAAGATTAAGGTAGAAGTCCTGTCGTGAAGGTCGCTCTCGTCGGCCAACCCAATTGCGGCAAGAGCACGTTGTCTAATGCTGTCGCGGGCTACCGATCCCTCACATCCAACTTTGCCGGGACCACCGTTGAGTACACCCGTGGCCAAGCGCGGGTGGATGGCGCAGTAGTTGACCTGGTCGATTTGCCCGGCCTCTATTCACTGACCCCCACAAATCCCCTTGAAGCCATCGCCCGCGAATGTCTTCTCAGCGGCGAATGGGATGTGATTATAAACGTCATCGACGCTTCGCAACTGGCGCGAAGCCTGGAACTGACTTTGGAGATCAAGGATCTGCAAGCGCCGCTTGTCGTCTGTCTGAACATGATGGACGAGGCGGCGCGAAAAGGCATCGTCATCGATTCCAAGGCCCTTTCCGTCGCGCTCGGGGCTCCGGTGGTGGAGACGATTGCCGCCCGCGGCCAAGGCATCCTCGACTCATTCCGCGCCGCCCTAGCTCTTTCCCGCCGGCCGCGGCGGAATCCTCCCAAACCGTTCATCTATGCGCCGGAGGTTGAAGACACGGTCGTGCGGCTCGGGCAAAGGCTCACTAGTTTTGCGACGCTCGACGATGACCGTGATCGAAGAAGCGCCGGGAGCGAACCGGAACAGCAAGCGCCGAGTGGGACGGGTTCCGGCGCTGCCAGTCCTAGTGTCATTCCGATCCCGCAGTCGCGGGAGAGGAATCTCGTTCTGGGTCCTCCTTCGAGAGATCAGGGCGAGATTCCTCGCTGCGCTCGGAATGACATTGCTGTTTCCACTACCATTGCCACTGCGACGGCCCTTGTTGAATCCGCAGCGCCATTCCCGCCGGCTCGTTTCGAGGCCTTGCAGCTCGCACAGAGCAATCCCCGCACGCTTGCCCAGCTCTCCACCTTGCAGGTGGCTGCGGCTGTTTCCGACGCCCAGGATGAGATCACGCGTCTTCTGGGCCAGCCTGCGGATGTGGCGATTTCCTCAGCGAGGCACGCCGCCTGTCTGAACCTTTTCGAGCGTGTCGCACGGGTTACTCATCCCCGAAGGGATTGGCGGGAAAGGGTTGACCGGCTCGTGATGCATCCGGTGTGGGGCTATGCGGTGCTGGCCCTGGTTTTCCTGGGTATCTTCCAGTTGATCTTCACGGTGGGCAAATTTGGTGAGGACCGCATTCTGGGCGTGTTCAGTGGCCTCATCGCCTCTATGTCCCGGTCCATGGACCCGCAGAGCGTGCCGTTTGCAGCCGCCAAAGGCGCCCTGCTGGGGACGGCAGGCGCCGTGGCCATTGTTCTCCCCTACTTGTTGCCCTTCCTGGTGTGCCTCGCCGTGCTTGAAGACCTGGGGTACCTGTCGCGAGTAGGCTATTTGATGGACGCAGTCATGCACCGGCTCGGCCTGCATGGCACCGCAACCCTGCCCGTGCTTCTCGGCTACGGGTGCAGCGTCCCGGCGGTGATGGCAACGCGTATCCTCAGTTCCCGGCGTGACCGCTTCATTGCAGCGTTCCTCGCCGTCCTGGTCCCCTGCTCCGCGCGCATGACGGTGATTCTGGCGCTGGTTGGCGTCTACTTGGGCGCCTATTACGCGCTGGGCATCTACGTTTTGAATCTGCTGGTCGTGGTCCTGGCCGGCCACATCTTGGCCCTGATCTGGCCGGAGATTTCGCCAGGAATGTTGATGGAAGTGCCGGCCTTCCGCGTGCCCGCGCCCAAGGTGGTTATGATGAAAACCTGGTGGCGGCTGCGCGAGTTCGTGATGGTGGCGTTCCCCCTGCTCGTGGCGGGCAGCGCCATTCTAAGTTTGATCGAATTCTATGGATGGCAACAATTCATCAATGCCGCGCTTTCGCCTCTGACGGCTCTGCTCGGCCTGCCACGCGCCGTAGGTCTCACACTGATTTTCGGCGTGCTGAGAAAAGAACTCTCTCTCCTGATGCTCATGCAGGCCCTGGGAACCACGCACGTGGCTTCCGTGATGAGCGTTGCACAAATCCTGATCTTCACCCTCTTCGTTACATTCTACCTTCCGTGCATGGCGACGCTCGCTTCCATGTTCCGCGAACTGGGCTGGCGCCTCACCGCTGCCGCCGCCTCCGCATTGCTGGTGCTGGCAGTGGGCATCAGCTTGGCGGCGCGCGGCATCCTCGCAGTTCTGTAGCTATCGCCACCCGTATTCTCCAGGAGTGTCAGCCCGCGGGGATGACACTGGGCATGGGTTGAGCGGCAGAGGCCAGACTCCTGTTTGTCGGCGCGCTACTACAAAGGGATATTCCCATGCTTCTTGGGTGGGTTGGTGTCGCGCTTGCTTTCCAGCATGCGCAGGGCACTGATCAGTTTGGGGCGGGTGTCGCGGGGCTGGATGACGGCGTCCACCCAGCCGCGTTCGGCGGCGATGTAAGGGTTGGCGAAGCGGTCGCGGAACTCCGCCACGTTCTCGCGCCGCAAGGCTTCCGGGTCTTCGGCCTTCTGAAGCTCGCGCCGATAGACGATATTCACCGCTCCTTCCGGCCCCATCACGGCGATTTCTGCGATGGGGTAGGCCAGGTTCACATCTGTGCGGACGTGCTTTGATCCCATCACGCAGTAGGCGCCGCCGTAAGCCTTGCGGGTGATGACGGTGATCTTGGGGACGGTAGCTTCGGCGTAGGCGAAAAGCAGCTTGGCCCCGTGGCGGATGATGCCGCTGAGTTCCTGCTGCGTGCCGGGGAGAAAACCCGGCACGTCCTCGAAAGTTACGATGGGGATATTGAAGGCGTCGCAGAAGCGGATGAAGCGCGCCCCCTTGTCAGACGCATTGATGTCAATGCACCCCGCCAGCACGGCGGGCTGATTGGCGACGATGCCTACGCTTTGCCCGCCTAGCCGCGCAAAACCCACTACCAGGTTCTTGGCGAAGTGCTCGTGCACTTCCAGAAAATAGCCGTCGTCCACCACGCGGCGGATGATTTCCTTCATGTCGTAGGGTTTTTCGGGCTCCACGGGCACCAGCGTGTCGAGCATGGCATCGCGGCGGTCCGCAGGGTCCTGGGTTTCGACACGTGGCGGATCCTCGTGATTGTTCTGGGGCATGAAGGAGAGCAGCTCGCGGATGAGGGCAAGGCAGTCCGGGTCGTCGTGAGTTACGAAGTGCGCCACGCCGCTGGTGGAATTGTGGGTCATGGGTCCGCCCAGGTCCTCCTTGGTCACGTCCTCGTGCATTACGGTCTTGATGACGTCGGGGCCGGTTACGAACATGTAGCTGGTGTTTTGCACCATGACGATGAAATCCGTGATGGCGGGGGAATAGACCGCGCCCCCGGCGCACGGTCCCATGATGGCGGAAATTTGGGGGATTACCCCCGAAGCCAGCGTGTTGCGGAGGAAAATGTTGGCGTATCCGGCCAGCGAAGCCACCCCTTCCTGAATGCGCGCGCCCCCGGAGTCATTGAGCCCAATAAACGGCGCCCCGACCTTCATGGCCATATCCATGATCTTGCAGATCTTTTCGGCATTCGCTTCGCTCAGGGAACCGCCGAACACGGTGAAATCCTGGGCGAAAGCAAAAGCCAGCCGGCCGTTTATGCGCCCGTAGCCGTTCACTACCGCGTCGCCCGGTATGCGCTGCTTGTACACGCCAAAATCGTGACAACGGTGCTCCACCAGCATGTCAATTTCTTCAAAGCTGTCGGGGTCAAAAAGCATCTCCAGCCGCTCGCGGGCCGAGAGTTTTCCTTCCGCATGCTGCTTGGCTTGGCGTTCTTCACCGCCGCCCGCTTCGGCGCGTGACTGGCGCCGCCGTAATTCTTCGAGTTTTTCCTGGAAGGTCATAACGAATTGAGTGATTGGTTCATTGAGTCATTGAGTCATTGCTTGGGTCGGCAACCGCTCGGAGCAATCGCTCAATCGTCAATCATTCAATGACTCAATGGTCCAAGTCCGCTCCACTCCTCACAAGCGATAATGGAATTCGCAGGCCGTTTGGGATCGTACTTGATGCTGGCTGTCTGTCCCGACAGAAACCGGGCCTTGGCGGCGATTTCAGGCAGCGCCGTAACGTCCTGGGCGGCCTCATAGGTTACTCCCGCCACTTCGTAAGCATAACCCACGAGCACCGATTTTGCCCCCGCCGTTTGGGATTCCACCAAATCCACAATTCGGCCCGCGCCGATGCGGCCACGCCTGTTAATGTCCAGACGCCTCAGCCTCTCGAGTTCGGCAGGATTTTTGCGCCGCCAACGCAGATACCAGACGTACGCCATCCTCCCACCCAGTGCGAGTGCGCCCGCAGACGCTAATCCAAAGGTGAGGCGTAAGAAAGGGGTCAACGCTTTTCCACTTTCTCCCCGTGCATCAGGAATTGTGCCTCCTGCTCTCTCAGAGCGGAACTGAACAACACGCGCTCCTTTCAGCCAGGTTCCCGAAAAGCTCGACCCGAGATTATAACATCACCTCATGCGCGCAGAGTGAACAGCCTCGGCAGAGAGAAAGTAGGCAGTAGGCAGAAGGCAGTAGGCAGTCAAAAACAGTAACATTAATTGTGATTATGAGATCAGTACTGTCCCATTATAAGTTGGCCAGATCCAGTTGGAGGCAAGGACCTGGTTCTAGCATTCGGTCGTTGTACTGCGAAAAGGCCAGTGAAATTGGGCTTTTTTCGAAAATCGTGAGACTCAGAATTTGCAGGATTTCGTGTAGGCTCCGGTCGAGGATCAGTTGCTTTTTCAAGATCGCCACCAGGACATAGACCGTGACCGCCACCCACACTTGGGTCTTCACGGCCTTCTGCGCCACTAGCCACTAACCACTGCCTGTTAAACAGCCACCTTGATATCGCTCCCTTCAACCTGGACGGGGTAGGTAGCGAGTTTGACGGAACTGTTCCCGACCATCTCTCCCGTGCGGACGTTGTACTCCCACTGGTGCCAGGGGCAAATGACTACCTCGCCCATGAGTTCTCCTTCGCCGAGCGGCCCGCCACGGTGCAGGCAGGTGTTGTCGGTAGCGTAGATTGTGCCCTGCACGTTGAAAAGAGCAATCGTCTTCCCCTTCACCTCCACGGCCTTCGCTGATCCCGCAGCAAGTTCGGAAAGGCTCGCAACTTTGACAAACTCCGCCATGTACGCTCCTCCTGTGGAAGGGTCGGGCCTGCGCCCTATTTTAGTAATTCCGGGTGGTCTTGAAGTTCCCCGCAAGGAAAAATGCCTAAGCGATTTGGACCATTTCCGGCGTTCCCGCCTTGCCGATGCGGACGGATTTCTTGAACTCCTCCAACATGCTCTCGTCAAGACGGACCTCGGTAGGCCGCTTGCTCAGGCTCATGAGGTCAATCTTCTCCTGGAGTTTCAGAAGGGCATAAAAGAGGTTTTCCGGCCGCGGGGGGCAGCCCACCACGTAAACATCTACGGGGACGATCTTGTCTACACCCTGAAGCACCGCGTAGGTATTGAACGGGCCGCCCACGCTGGAGCATGCGCCCATGGAGATGCACCATTTGGGGGCCGGCATCTGCTCCCATATGCGCTTGATTGCGGGCGCCATCTTCAGCGTTACCGTGCCGGACACAATCATCAGGTCAGATTGGCGCGGGCTGGGGCGGAACACTTCCGCGCCGAAACGCGCCATGTCAAAACGCGAGGTGGTGGAAGCAATCATCTCGATGGCGCAACAGGCCAGACCGAAGGTAAGTGGCCAAAGGGACGACTTCCGCGCCCAATTGAAAATCTGGTCCACCGTGGTGATAATGAAATTCTGTTCAAAACGATTCTCAATCCATGCCATACGCCCGCCTCAGCCCCTCTTTTGAACGTACACAGGATTCAATCCCGAGTCCCTGTCACAAACCTTATTATACCCCTGGAGCAAAGCGCCGCCCAACCTCTGTCATTCTGAGTTCGCCATTCTTATTGGCGGACGAAGAATCCCTGCAGTACCTTTTGACCTGCCAGGTGGTGAATCGTCCCTGCGAACTGCGGACCCGCCGCGGCGGGTTCGTCGTCCGCCAATGAGAATGGCGGACTCCTCAGGATGACATGCTTGGGGATTGCGCCATGTCTGCGCGACTCCAACTTGCGGATTCAAGGTCAATGCGGTTCTGCCGCTTCTTTGTGCGCGCAGTCACTCCGAAGCAGGCTTCAATTTGCGGACCGCAGCGGCTGCGGCCGCAGCGCCGGCGGCGTCGAGGGCCTGAGCTTCGGCGGTATAGGCCTGGGCATAGGTGGGGTCAATCTCGCGCGCCGCATGAAACTGCTCGGCCGCCTCCTGGTACTTGCCGAGTTTCATCCAGCAGGCTCCAAGATAGAAACGGCCGCTAAGGTCCTGGGGATTCACCTGGACGGCGCGCGCGAAATACTCTGCTGCTTTCGCGTAATCACCACGAGGAAAATAGACCGTCCCAAGGATGTCGTAAGCGAGGCTATCGTAAGGCAGGACTCGGGTCGCTTTTTGGTAGTAAGCCAGCGCCTCATCGTGGTGGCCCTCGAGATCGGCGATCTGGCCGAGGCCGATGTAGGAATCGTAGGTATTCAGGGGAACAAAGCTGGCTTGATTCAGGCGCCTGGCCGCCTCAAACTCTTTCCGGGCCCCTTCGAGGTCGTGCTCGCGGTATTGCAGATCGAGACCGTGGTGTATACGAACCAAACCCGCATTGGGAGCCACAATCAGAGAATAACCGAAAAGGCTTTCGTTGTTGCGCCAGTTCGGAACCGCTCGCACATCCTGAACACACCAGAAGCATATCAGGAGTCCGAGCACGGGCAAGACGACCGGAGCCAGCCGGAGATGTGGCAGTTGCTGCGGCAGCAGGACCAGGCCCAGATAGGCCAAGGCAAGGCAGATGCCCACGGAAGGCAGATAAGAGAAGCGCTCCGCCAGCAACGGAAAGCTGAGCTGACGAACATCCAGGCAGGGGAGCAAGGTCACCGCCCACCACACCACCAGGAAGCCCAAAACCCTCTGGCGCTTCCGTAGCGCGCCTGCCGCGACCAGGGCGAGTAGGGTCAACCATGGCCACAGTGAGCGCAGGCTCGGCCCGGGTTCGAAGTTATGAAATACGTTAAGGTGGACAGGCCAGAAAAAGAGCTTTGCGTGCTGACCCAGTAATGCAATGGCGGCAGCGATGAATTTAGGTTGGATCTTCCAGAAATGCGCCGCCCCGGAGAAATGTCCGAGCGCTGCGATACGGGCCGTCGAGTAGACAACGGCTGCGGCAACGTACATACCCCACCAAGCCGCCTTGCTGCGCCAGGTCGCAACGGCATCAGAAAAGAAAAACCAGTAGGCAATCAAGAGAAGAGGAAAACTGAACGCCACCTCTTTGAAGAAAAGCGCCGGCAAATAGGCCAGCGCCGCAAGAGCGTGACGGGCCACGCGCCAGCTTCCTGCCTTTTCGGCGCGCAAGAATAACAGGAAAGCAAGCAGGTAGAAAAAACCGCAACCCATCTCCGGAACGGAGGCGATCCAAGCCACGGCTTCCACGTGCAGGGGGTGCAGGAGCCAGAGCAGCGAACCGGTGAATGCTGCCAACTCGTTTCCAACGATTTCACGCCCAATCTGGAAAACCAGAAGCCCCGTGGCCATGTAGAGAATCCACTGGAAGAAATGATAGACGGCGGGGTCAGGCCCTGCGACGCGCCAAATCAGCCAGTACGAAAAAATGTGCAGGGGGCGGTAGAAGTTCGTTTCCGCCCCTACCCCAAGGAACGACCACACGGAGCCGGTGAAAATTCGCCGCCAAAGGTGAGGGTTGCGGACGAAGGGGTTTTCAAGGAGCTGCTTGCCATCGTCGTAAACCAATCCGTTGGACAACACCCCCGAAAACACTACGGCGGCCACCAGCGCCAGCACGGCGCCGGCCGCATAGGAGTGGTTCTTCACATACTCGTTGCAATTGCTCAGCAAGGCTTAACCTGCCCCCGAGTTTTCCCAGTCTCCAATCCTAAGACTGTTTTCATGTTTTTGACATAGTACTTTCGACCAGGCTTCGGACCAAGCACGCTCTTATGTAGTGGGTCAGTTTGCGCTTGTAGCGGCGAGTTGTGACCTGCGAACGAACGGGGGACCCTCTCACCCGGCCCGCCCCGGCTGATGAAAACGCCGGCGGCGGGCCACCCTTTCCCCCAAGGGGGAGGGGGCGGAGAGTTCTTACGTGACTAATATCACTGAAAATGGCCAATCTCCAGAACGTCTTCCCCAAGGGGGCAGGGCGGGAATGTAGACGACGCCAATAGATCGGAGCACAAAAGTGGAAACTCCAGCGACGGACCAAATGGCCAATCAATTGACGGAAATCGCCTCTACATCAAACTGACCCTCTACCCGCTTTTAGGCGCACAGGTCCTCCACATGGTTTAGAATGAAATTCCTGGTGCCTTGTTCAATATCCTGTCAGGTGGAGCGTGGCTGGCGGCTAGGAAACAGCCATCAAGAGGAGGTCTTGAGTTGCAGAGATTAACTCGAAATCGCGAAGCGGGCGTTGGGAAGGCGGTTGTGTTCTTGTCGATCGTTCTGTTGCTGGCGATTACTGGACTGGCACTGAAGGTTACGAACCGTGAGGCGCCTTCAATCAATATCCAGCGGGAGATAAGGGGAATCGGCGTGAGCACGCCTGTAGAACTCAGAATTCACGATTCGCGCTATCGCATCAAGTCGGTGGAGCTGGAAATCCACCAGGGCGACCTAACGTTTCAAGTTCCGTTGGAGAGCAGCGGGTGGGTGGTTCGCACGCCAAAGAGGTGGAAGTTCTGGTCGTGGCACGTCGAGAGTAGTGCCACATTCAAGGGGAGCGTGGGGCGCAAAGAGATACCTGACCTGAAGGAAGGTTCCGCAACGCTTATCGCCACAGCGACGAACGATTCTTGGGGTCGATTCTTCCGGGGCGGCCGGAGCCAACTCATCAAGGACTTGCCTGTCCGCTTTGTTCCGCCTACCGCCGAAGTACTGACCGCGCAGCACTACATCAATCAGGGTGGCTGCGACATGGTGCTTTTCAAGGTTTCCCAGGGGACGGTTGAATCCGGGGTGCAAGTGGGCAATTACTTTTTTCCAAGCTGGCCGGTGACCGATTCCGCTCCCACCACACGGATGTGCATCTTTGCATTTTCTTACGACGTTGACCCAACAACGCCGGCCCGCGTGGCGGCGCGTGACGACGCCGGCAATCAGACACTGGTCAATTTCAATTACAAAGTCTTCCCCAAGAAGTTCAAGTCCGACACGATTAACGTCACGGACGATTTCATGCAACGTGTGGTTCCCGCCATAATGAGCCAGACGCCGGAATTGCAGGATCAGGGCAGCCTTTTGAAGAATTTCCTGCTGGTCAACGGCCCGCTTCGTCGGCTGGATGCGCAGCAGTTGGTGGCCTTCTCGCAGAAAACCAGTCCGCACCTAACCTGGACTCAACCCTTCGTGCAGCTTGGGAATTCCAAAGTGGAGGCGTCGTTTGCTGACTATCGGACCTACGTGTACAACGGCCAGGTCATCGACCACCAGACGCACCTGGGGTTTGATCTGGCGGTTGTCCAGCACACTCCGGTGGTGGCCGCCAACGATGGGAGAGTGATTTACGTGGGCTTTTTCGGCATTTACGGCAACGTCGTGGTGATTGACCACGGCTGCGGTTTGCAGAGCTTTTATGCCCATTTGAGCTCGTTTGATGTGAAGGAAGGCGAAGAGGTAAAACATGGACAAGTGATCGCGCACAGTGGCCAGACCGGGCTGGCAGGCGGCGACCATTTGCACTTCACCATGCTGCTGGATGGAATCCCCGTCAACCCGGTTGAATGGTGGGACCCGCACTGGATCCACGACCGCATTGAAGCGAAGCTGCAGCCCTATCACTCGGAGTGACAAGTGACGAGTGACGAGCCAACCAACCGACCTCAGTTGTTCTTGCTTGTCACTCGTCACTTGTCACTGAAGTTTGGCACCTGGCACCTGACACCTGTTCTCAAGGCGCTACCCGGCTCAAATAAAACTCGAAGAACCTCTTGGGATCCGTGCGCATCCCCACCGTAGCGTTCGCGGGCTTGCCTTCGACCACGCGAGTGAATCCTTGCGCATCAACCTCGATTGCCAACCGTTGAGTCTCGCATAGGCTTGGGTCGATGAGCATCGCCACCGCCATGGGGTCAAACAAAGTCGGAGTGTCGTTGCCCCAAAGGTGGTAGAGAATCGTCAGGGCGTTGGTGAGGGGCGTGAGATGAGTGAAGACGCGGCGGCGTCCGGCGGCGTCGAGTTGCAGCATGGCCGTTACGTCGAGCGGGGCCATCAGCAGGGGCACACCGGATGAAAACACGGTCTGTGCCGCTTCCGGGTTCGACTTGACGTTCCACTCTGCTTCGGGCTTCGAATCCGGCGCATGACCGCGTGCGATCGATCCGCCCATCATGGCGATGAGTTTGATCTGCTTCGCCATGGAAGGGTCGGATTTCAGTAGAGCGGCAACATTAGTCAGTTCCCCGATGGCGATGATCGTGACCGTGCCAGGCCGCCGGTTGATTTCAGTCTTAATGAAATCAACTGCTCCACTCATGTGCAAGACGGAACTGGTGAAGCCATTTGCCCATCGGGTCTGTTCGATCGGCTGGGGCTTTCCAGGCTCGCCTGCATAAACCGGCACCTTGCGCCAAGTTCCGCCCGCTTCCCAAAGCAGTTTGGCGGCAAGGCGTGCTCGCGCCTGGGTGTCGCCAGCCACGGTAGTTACGCCCAGGAGTTCTAACTCGGGGCTATTGATAACGAGCGCCAGAGCGAACGCATCGTCAATGTCCGTGCCAATGTCGGTGTCGAGGATGATCGGGACCTTCGATGGCGCAGCGGGAAGGGAAGTCACGGCGAATGCGAAACCAACCAACAGTGCTCGGCTTAGATTCTGCATATGAACATCACTTCATCACCGGCGCCAGCGCCACGCACACAAGGCCGATGATGAAAAGGGCAAACATCAGCGCCAGCAACCGCTTGGTGGTTGAATCTGCGCCTTTGAATTCCTTCCAAACGAACACTCCCCAGATTGTGCCGACCATCGTCGAGCCCTGGCCGAGTGCGTAGGAGGCCGCGGGCCCGACCATCTTAGCGTACGATGCAACGAAGTTGGAGATCGTACCCACCCCCCAGATCATGCCTCCCATGATGCCCCAAAAGTGCCACGCCCCGCTTCCGCGAAAATAGTCCCCGACCGAAACCGGAGGTCCCGAAACCGGCCTCCGCATCAAGACATAATTTACCGGAAAATTACAAGCCAGCATTCCGAGAGCAAAGACGAAGGCCACGGTGTACGGACCAAGATGGTTCTCTCCTTTGATCGCCTTGGCGACGAAAGGATAGAACAATCCCATCACCACACCGCCCAGCAGGCTGAGTGCGATTCCTTTAATGCTCACGGTCTTATCCTTCGCCTGCCTTCGGTAGGCCAGAGCGTCCAGCAAAATTGCCAAGCATACCAAGGCAATGCCTCCAAAAAGCATCAACGGATTACCTTTTGGCGTGATGAGGTAATTCAAGACCGAGCCCACCACCATCGCCACCCCGACGCCGATCGGGAAGGCCACCGCCATGCCCGCAATGGCGATAGCTACCACGACCAGGATGTTGCCGAGATTGGAGACGATGCCGCCCAGGAAAGCGAGCAGCAAGTGATGACCATCCGCAGCCCGGAGGTTTGCAATAAAGCTATCCGGGCTGGCAGGGGCCGTGCGCCCCAGCGTAAACCCCAGGATCAGGACCATCAACAAGATGCCCCAAACATAATCCCAATAGAACAACTCCACGCGCCAGCCTTTGCAAAGCTTTTGAGTATTCGCCCAACTGCCCCAGCAAATCATGCTGAGAACGATCAAGGAGAGCGCGACCGCGTAAACGGCGGGTATGAACATAAGTAAGTTAACCTCTCGGCGCGGGTCCCAAAGCAGCCTGCGCGGTTTTCGATTTTACTCCGGCATCGTGATGGGGACCGTCCGGTCTTCGCTTGCCGATTGATAAATGGCCTCCATCACGGCCACGTCGCGCATACCCTGGACGCCGTTCGGCTCGGGCTCGCGCTTGCGGCGGATCGAGTCGCCAAAGGCATCAAGCTCCAGCGCCGGCTCGTCAATGACCTTGAACTTCTTCTCGAACCATTGGCCGCCAGTCTTGCCGAATAGACAGCGCTCTTCGTTGTATTCATACGCCGGGTTGAGTGCCGCCCAGCCTTCCTCGCCGTGGACCTGCAAAAACGACGACTGCGCGGCGCTGAAACTCGCGGTGGCCTGCGCCACCAGCCCGTGCGGGAAGTTCAGCCGAAAGGCGATGTTCTCATCCACTTTGCTGAACGTCTCGGGATCAGTCGTCCACTGATACGCCGAGACTTCCAGGGGCTCCTCGCCCACAAGCCAGCGTATGGTGTTCACGCAGTAAACTCCTACGTCGGGCAGTGCGCCGCCGCCCGCGAGCTTGGGATCGAGATGCCACGCGCCAGCCTTCCCCCGACCGCGGATAACGATCCCAAAAGCCGAATGAATGTATTTCAGCCGCCCGAGTCTCCCGCTCGTGATCAGTTTCTTGAGCTCAAGACTGGCAGGCTCAAAATACTTGCGGTAAGCAATCATCAGGCGAACATTCGAAGCGCGGCAGGCCGCCAGCATCTGACGGCACTCTTCCACCGAATTTGCCATGGGCTTTTCGCAAAGCACATGCTTGGCGGCGTTTGCAGCCTGCACTGCGTAGTGGGCGTGCGAGCCATTATGGGTGGCAATGTAGACGGCCTCAACCTGCGGATTGCTAAAGCAGGCCGGTAACTCCTCGTACGTATGAAAGGCCCCAGCGTGGAACTTCGTGGCAAGGCGCTTGGCCTTGGACCTGTCGCCGCTCACCAGGGCCACCAGCTTTGCCTTTTTGCTGTGCCGGAAGCCGGGCAAGATCGCGCCTTGTGCAAATCCCCCTAATCCAATCACGGCATATCCTACGGGTTTGAACGCTGCCATAGACCTCCTTTGCTGGACTCGAAATGAAGGAAGAATACTTCCCGACTTTGGCTACGGTGTCAAGCGTGTGCTGTTGTCGGGCAATGAAGGGGCGAATTTGAAGGAAAAGCCGCAGGGTCTCTGGGGAACGAGACTCTGCGCTGCTTGGTGTGGGCGGCGGGCACAAACCCCGTGCACCTGCCCACGGCTACTCTTCCTCTTCCTCCGCGGAGGGCTTGTGCGCGGCGATGATCTTATCGGCGATCGGCTGAGGGACGATTTCGTAGTGCGAGTACTCCATCGAGTAGGTTCCACGCCCTTGGGTCATGGAGGTGAGGTCGGAGGCGTAAGTGAGCATCTCGGCGAGCGGCACCTGAGCCTTGATGACGGTGGACGCACCCTTGGGATCCATACCCTGCACGCGCCCGCGGCGCCCATTAAGGTTGCCCATGATATCGCCAGCGTTATTCTCAGGAACAGTGATTTCCACATTCATAATCGGCTCGAGCAAGCAGGGCTTGGCCTGTTCCATGCACTTCTTGAATCCCTTGGAGCCGGCGAGCTTGAAGGCGATTTCAGAGGAGTCCACTTCGTGATAGGAGCCATCGAAGAGGATCACTCTGAAGTCCACCACGGGATAGCCGGCGAGATACCCTTTCGAGGCCGCGTCGACGATGCCCTTCTCGACGGCGGGGATATAGTTCCTGGGGATGGCGCCGCCGAAGATATCGTTCACGAACTCGAAGCCGGCGCCGCGTGCCAGCGGTTCCACCTTGATCCAGCAGTCACCGTATTGGCCGTGGCCGCCGGTCTGCTTCTTGTGTTTGCCCTGCGCTTCGGCTTTGGCGCGAATGGTTTCGCGGTAAGGGATCTTGGGCGCCTTAAGCGTGACATCGATGTTAAACCTGCGCTTGAGCTTGGAGACGGCCACTTCCACATGCTGCTGGCCGGCGCCTGAAAGCAGGAACTCCTTGGTCTGCGGGTCACGCGAGAAGCGCAAGAGCAAATCCTCTTCGAGCATGCGATGGATGGCGGTGGAGAGCTTGTCCTCGTCGCCGCGCGACTTGGGTTCGATGGCGAACGAAATGGCGGGTTCCGCCAGCTTCAGCTTGGGGAAAACAATCGGCGCGCCTTTGT
>Ga0326728_10012154_pt1 | contig 19265 bp, 17 predicted proteins | sample MB3enrmetagenome_FD_207602 | JGI IMG/M metagenome (GOLD analysis project Ga0326728, IMG submission 207602) | Lab enriched peat soil microbial communities from McLean, Ithaca, NY, United States - MB31MN | ecosystem: Environmental > Terrestrial > Soil > Wetlands > Peat | place: USA: New York... | reverse complement strand
TATATTTTCGACATAGCTGCATTTTTCATAATTCTTTACCTTGGCTAACTACGTTATTGGATTCTTTTGTTACTCTTCAAGCTTCATAGGCTGTTTGAGGTGCCCGACTACGCTAAGACATATTGAGCTTTCTTCAGTTCCATCTATAGCCACTATTGAGTTAATTTCATCATCGAAGAAAGCTCCGACTTGGCAGACTCCACAAGTTATGCTTGTCGCTGCCAACGCCAAATTCTGCGATATGTGACCGGCATCTAAGTAGATGTATCGATAGGCTCTCTGAGAGTATTTCCATTTTGACCTCTTAAAAATAGCTGTCCAAATGAAGACAACTGGTGCATCTGCACACATCTCTTGGTCCAAGGCTGCGTGGGCTATTTTTTCGCCGAAATTCCCGAGTTTAATTTCTTCCAACAAATGTTTCCTAATGTTGTAGTGATAAATGCCTTCTTTAAGTTCCTCCACGTGGTTTGCAGCTATGTACGTCTCGATGGGGTATAATGCTCCAGCTGATGGAACCGTGCGGAATTCGTAACCTTGTTCAATTCTTTGGATACCTGTGGATGCCCAAAGAAGAAAAGACAAATCAACCAGACTCAAAGGTTGAGCTGAGAAGGTGCGGGTGCTTTTGCGACTTCGGAGAACTTCAGTAAAGTTAATCGTTGCTTCTGGAAACTGGCTTGGCAGCTGAATGGTTTTGTTGGATGGATAGCTCTTATAGGTTTCAGGCTTATTTGACCAGTCCAATTTTCCACCAAGGCTTTTGCTTCGGATATACTTTGTTTCTGTTTGAAAACAGTCTCCCACGTTTTTTTCCATTATCTGCGCCTTCCAAAAACATTGTTCTATGAATTTAGACAGGCAGAAAAGAGTATTTATTTTTTATTGAGAAATGCGCGTCCTATTCTTCTTTCTCATAGAGGACGATTAATTTGTGCGTTGAATGCTAAATACAGACGGCTAGCCTTCATAACCATTTCAAAGGAAAATTGTCAATCATCAATTCAATGTGCAAAAGAAAAAACATGTCCCTAAACGACGCATTAACAGCTTCCATGGCAAAACAACGCGCCGAACTAATTTACACAATGGATGAAGAACACTTCGGCAAGCTCGAAGGACACGGAGTCAAAATAGTTAACCCAACAAAATCCGATTTCTGAAAGCGTATGTGGTGGGCCGGACCGGATTCGGACCGGCGACCTTCTGCACGTCAAGCAGATGTCCTAACCAGGCTAGACGACCGGCCCACGTTGCACTTTAGCTTTTACGGTGTTTTGCTATATAGCTACTCCGTCTGTTTTGCTGTGTTGCATATTGGAAATTCCTGCTTGTATTAATCTATTTTGCCGCGGCTTCGAAATCAGGGTGTTTTTTGGTCTGATTGTTCTTGTTTGCTCCATATGGGTTTTAAGTTACAGGTGAGTATATGCCTTGAAGGGTATGGATATGGCAACCGATGATTTGCTTTCGAAACTGGTTGAGTTCATTAACAAGAACTCTAACGTTGCCGATGTCCAGTGGGACAGACGCATGAGTCCCCGCTTGCTCTTTAATCCGTACTCGCAAAGTTACGATGAGAGAAAAACCATTGCGCACTACTTTCTGCTGACCGCGGCCATACTTGACGACACAATAGTAGGTTACCCTGAGAACGCCCGCATGCTACTTTCCTACCTGCATGAAGCCTTCGGAAACAACCTTTTCGATATCAAAAAGGGACACATTTTCGAGGAGGAAATCGTAAAATCGAATTTTTACTCTGATTTGGGTCCAAACAAGAAAGCGGCATCTGAAAACATGGCGTCGGTGAACTTATTTGTGAAGATCAACGCGGAGAAAAACCTGCTGAAGTACGCTCAAAAATTCAGAAAGCCAAGCGACTTCGTCGATGACATCGCCAAGAACATTAAGGCTCTTAGCGGACCACACATTGACAAAGCTTGGATCTACATGCGTTGGATGGTTAGACCGGCGCCCGACCTGCAAATTTACGATCACCTATTGCCAGAGGATTTGTATGTGCCGTTAACTAAAGAAAACGCTAACGTGGCGGCGAGCTTGGGAATAATAGATTCTGCCAATCCATCTATTTGGAGGGATGAAAGCACCGCGGCGGTAGCAAGGAAGAAAGTAACTGACTTCGCAAAACGTCTATACTCCCAGGACCCTGCCAAGGTCGATTACCCCTTTTTTCTTTTAGGCAAATGGCTGAGGCAGAAACCTCTGGACAGACCCACTTTGAAGTCGGCACTTGATTTTCTGGAACATATGCAAAAGATAACGGGGCAATCTGAAGCTTACTATCATAAGATGAGCCGTTACAAGAGCGGTTGGGAGAAAAAAACCGCGTTAACCCTTCTTAAAATGCATATTCCCTACGGTTACGAAACAATCAGTTTTCCTTTGCCTGGCAACGAAGTGTATACTCCTGACTTTATTTTGGAGCGCAAACTTCAAGGAAGAAAAATAATTCTTGAACCCCATTTTGAAATGACCAAAAAGCAAGCCCGCAAATACTCTTTGTTTAAGCGGACCTATGGCCAAGAGTTTCTTCTGATTCTGCTCCTTAAAAACGATTTGATTCCCCTGTATCACCAAAGGAAAATCTTAACCGACGACGTTTGCGACGACGTGTGGCCGATTGAATTTATCCATTTGCTTGCAGACAAAATCCGAAGAGGCACCTACGGCGAATAACCCAAGTTGCTTTGTCATTTTTCAGCGTCTCTTAATTAGGCAGAACGGCTCTGTATTTCTGACCGCACAATGACGCAGGATAATTTCAAGCCGATAACAGTGTGGCTTATACTTAACGGTAAAACGGAGGAAGCGCTCATGTTGCTGGCTAAGAACTACAAAGTAGACGTTCCCAACCTAAAAGTCGGCTTGCCGAAAGGCCACAAGGTCACGGCTTATGGCTGCTACACCCCCAAAAACGAGACTATTTCGGTGTTGAACAGCGACATACTAGCGAACCCCTTCGTTATCATCCACGAATTTTATCATCACCTGCGGAGCAAAGGGGTCGATAAGATGCATCGCGGTACCGAGGGAAACGCTGACAAATTCGCGCTTGACTTCTTGCAGGAATACCAAGCGGCTGCGAAAAAAGCTCAGAGCCTTATTTAAAATCGTCATCGAAATCCTCTTCAAAATTTTTTCCTATAGGATCAGTTATCTCAATGGCCAGCCTTTCAGCTCTGCAGTTATACGCTGCTATACAGTTTTTGCCTTCAAACGGAGTTCCGACAATCATTAGTATTCTTCCGAAGAAGTAGTTCATGTCAACGTCGCTGGGCGAAATATTGCCCGAAGGATGCGAATGAACCGTGCCGACCAGCGAGAAATCCCCAGAAAACATGTACGGGTTAAAATGGACGGTTCCGCGTCCATGCGCTGTAAAGGGCGCTAAGACAAGATCGGTTATCTTGATTATGCCTTTTTTACTTTTGCCTCTGAGAAGCAGAAAACTTTCTCGAGGGTAAAGTTGTTTAGCGCCTGCGTAAATCGTGTCCAATATATCCTGAGGGATTTCGATGGTTAACGCTTTTGCATCCATGCCACCGATAGTAGCAGTAGATGGTTAATTACTTTGCTCAGCACAGCTTTAACCCGCCATTTGGAAAAATCAAAAACCAAGGTGATAGCTTTTCCAGGACAGTTCAATAAACATTTTAAGAGCGGGAGAAATAGAACTGTTGATTTGTCAGTGCCGGGATGGCAGAGTGGTTAACGCGCGGGCCTTGAGAGCCCGTGGATCGCAAGGTCCGCATGGGTTCGAATCCCATTCCCGGCGCCTTCCATTTATTAAGAGCAACGTGACTTGGGTTTATTTCACACGAATTAAGGCTCACTTGGATCTTACGAAATTCTGTAAAGTTGTTGAAGGCAGGTTGGTTGGAGTTTACGATTATTTTCTTGGGGAAATGCGTGTGGCCAGGTCAAGACCATATTTGGCGGAGATAAAAAAAGGCAATAACAGGTTACGAGACTGAGGCTAGAGCCAACCGGTCAAATGTGAAATTACCTGTTGATTCGGCAAAAGCAGAGGTAGCGCCTCTTTTTCGACAAACTGCAGCAGCCCTCAAATCCCGGTGTATTTCAAGCCGAAACAAAGTTGTGTCCAAATGCTATCAATCTTTCAAATAAAGCTACGCTGTTTAAGAAAAATGGGTGTTATGGGGACCCCCTCCATCTGTCTCTGTCTGTGAAACCGATCAGAACTCCTAGTTGGCTTGGACCTTACGGAAAAAAGGAAGAAAGGTTAGGTTACTTTTTTTCCCGACTTAGAACTGCTTACTGTCGACTTTTACAAGTATTTTTCTCATAAGTTGACTTTAAGCTAATGGTTTCCCCTCTTTTGGAGTCAAAACCCAGATGATGCGCACTCTTTTTAGTTGAAAAGAATTCATGTTCTAAGATAGCGATAGTTTAATAGGAGGATAAAAATCAGAACATTATCGGCTGTTCAGTCCAAACTACTGTCAATCTACACTAATTGGATTAAAAATTGGAAGTGAAATAAAATGCAATTTAGGACAGTACCGAAAAACGGAGACAAATTATCAGTATTAGGATTCGGATGCATGCGCTTACCCTCGAAGGGGCAGTACGTCGATGAAGAACGTGCAATAAACCAAATCCGCTACGCGATCGACAACGGAGTAAATTACGTGGATTCAGCCCCTCCATACCACGGAGGTAACAGCGAAAAAGTGCTTGGGAAAGCCCTGTTAAACGGTTACCGCAAAAGAGTAAAAATCGCTACTAAACTTACATCCTTTATGCTAAATAAAGCTGAAGACATGGATAAAATGTTAAACACGTCCCTGCAAAAGCTCCAAACAGACCATATTGACTATTACCTTTTACATGGGCTTGAAAAAGAATCTTGGAATAAACTTCAAGGATTTGATGCTTTAAAATTCTTAGAAAGAGCGAAAGAAGAAGGAAAAATAGTGAACATAGGTTTCTCATTTCACGGTTCAATTGAAACTTTCAAATCCATTATTGATGCCAATGACTGGGCAATGTGTCAAATACAGTACAATTTCCTAGACGAAAAAACGCAAGCTGGAACAGAGGGGCTGAAGTATGCTGCATCAAAGAATCTTGCAGTCATGGTTATGGAGCCTCTTAGAGGCGGAGCATTAGCGGATAAGATCCCGAAGGAAGTGAAGCAGTTTTATGAAGGCTCTAAAACTCAAAGGTCCGCATCTGAATGGGGTCTTCGCTGGGTATGGAATCACCCTGAAGTAACGGTGGTTCTTTCAGGAATGAATGACGAAAAACAAGTTGCAGAAAACATTAAGACTGCTGAAACCGCGTTGCCGAACGCCATGAAATCTGATGAACTGGCAATAATCAAAAAGGTTGCTGAATCCTATAAGCGTCTTATGAAAGTTCAATGTACCGGCTGCGAATACTGTATGCCTTGTCCATCCGGCGTGAACATTCCCCGCAACTTCAGCGCTTATAATGACTATTGCATGTTCGGTGATGAACAACATTCACGTGCTATGTATGGAATGATGCTGATGGGTGGCCTGACGGGTAAACGCGCCGATGCATCATTATGTGAAGAGTGCAAAAAATGTATGGAACGTTGCCCACAGCATATAGCAATCCCTGACTGTTTGAAATTGGTGTCAAAGGAACTTGGTGGTCCTAAGACAGAAGCGATGCTTGCAATGATGATGAAAAGCGGGTCGTCTCAAAAAACAGACAAAACTGCCTCGGGAAACTAAGAATAATCTTGTTTTTGCAAGAAAGTATATTCATTCTCTGTTTTTTTTAACTTTTGTTTAGTGACGAAATTTTGTGTGATAGTGATCTTAAACTCGGGCAAAGTCCAAAGCATTTAAGTTTTGTTTGGGGATTCATCCCTGTTTGAAGACCGGCGCGTAAATGTCTTGTTTCAGGTTCTTCAAATTGGCTAAGAAAACAAGGAAATCCAACTTGCAATTTGTCATGGTTATTCTTGTGCCTTTGGTGGAAATTTGGGTGATAGTTTGAGAAACCTTTTTAAAAGCTTTTTAAATAGACGCTAATCGGCGAAAGGTTTCGGGATAGATTTATGCCATGAAGGTTCGGGGGCGATAATGTGGGTAGAACGTTTTTTTCGCGTTGCTTGGCGGATGAGTCTTTCAAAGTTTGCTTGGGTGTTGCAATCGCGTTTTGGTGTCAATCCGATGAACTTATAAATAGACCGGGTGTAAACATAAACGTGGTTGTTCGGATGGTATATGCAGATGCCTGGATGGCTAAGCCTGCTGTGCCAAGCCGAACCTGTCAGAGAAAGTGTTCAGGACCCATGTTCGATAAAGGAACATTAGGTAAGGATTGAAAAAACGGCATGCAAGTACTCGTTTATGTAATCTCCGCGATTTGGCTTTCGCCGATTTTCTATCTTTCAGTTTTGCTGTTTGGAAAATACTTCAAGGTAAGGCGGAGGAAAAACCTTATTGAGCAGAAGGGTCCCGTCGAGAAAAAAATCGATAAGATCATTTTTCAGATTCCGACTGTTGGGAATTTTAGGTCGGTGAACAAGGCTTTCGAAGCGGTTAGAGGCTACAACCTTCCTGTTCCCGTGGAAACTTGGGTGGTTGTCGAAGAGTGGGATACCCATAAGGACGAGTATGTCTGCGACAAGGTTGTCGTGGTCCCTAAAGATTTTGAATGCGAAGACCTCTATAAAGCGCGGGCTTTGGAGTTTGCTCGAAGGTTAAGGGTTAAAATGGTCACTGACGGCGAGTTGAGCTCAAATTACATTCTGCTTCAAGGAGACGACGACGCAGTGCCAAGTATAGGCTTCGTCAAGGAGGGCTTGACAGTTGCAGCGGACATCTCGATTGGAACCATCACGCCTAAAGTAGGTGGAGTTTGGAGCACAATTATAGATTATGAACGCTGCGTCGCCTGCGGAATCTTCTGCAACTTCTTCACCAATCTGGGTCAGCCGCTTTGGGCTCACGGAGAAGGAACTGTGATGAGCAGCAAAGTTGACCAGAATGTTTCGTATGACATAAGCAGCTTCGTGAAGAACCCGAAGGAGAAGCTGATTAGCAGTGAAGACGCGTTTTACTTCCATAAAGCATCAGCCATGGGATTTGACATTTACAATTCCGAAGAGAGGGTCTTCATTCTGCCCCCCCTGTCTATGAGTGACGCTGTGAAGCAGAGGCGACGATGGTTCTGGGGACAATGGACACTTTTAAGTAGAAAAATGCTTCCGTTGGGAAACAGGCTGCGGCTGGGTGTTTTAGGCTTTTCGGGTTTGTGGCTTTATTTTATCGGGATGTTAGGGGTGCCGCTCAGTCTCCTGGGAGTGATCACCCTTTCCACGCCAATTTTTTCAGTAATGCTTGCTTCCCTCCTTATTTGGCTCGGCATGAGAGCGTACATTATCGGGACAGCTATGGGCTGGAAACAGGGCATAATAGGCGCTCTGTTGAGCTACGTTACCGTGACGCTGAACACTTTCGTTCACCTCATTGGGCTCCTAAAAGGTGACCCTCACAACTTCGAAGTAATTCGCAAAGAATGAGCAAGCCAAAAGTCCAACAATGGAGTTTGATTTAGACTCTTCGTGGTGATCATCTTATGTTTTCGGTTTCCGGCGGCGAAGGAAAATCTGTGCGTTTTCTTCGGTTGTGGAGCTGGGTTGCTATTTCTATTATGGTCAAGGCGGCGATTGAGTATACGGGGATCCAATCGTACTGGTACATCTGAACAGCTATGTTCCCATTCACTTCCGCATTCAAGAAAGAGTATGCTACACCATAATAGAAGAAAAATGGCAGGTTTGCGGCTGCAAGCAAAGCGGCAGATCCCGCGACAAATTTCACGATCGAATGTCTGTTGTACCAAATCAGTAGCGGCAACGCCAGCAGAGCCGCTCGAGGATCAAACGAACCAAACATGAACAGCAACGCCGACAGCCACGGTTTTCTGGCGTACCCAAAATATAATGCTCCCACCAGCAAGGTTGCTTGGAGGACATGGGCGTTCCCCAGCATGTACCCGCAGAAGTAGCCTGGCGAAAAAGAAGCTGCACCCAAACTGTTAACGGTGATTTTCAAGATACTATGGGGTGAGTAGAGAATTGAAAGCGAAGGAAGCGGATCAACCAAAATAATCACTGACGCAACTGAGGCGAGGACTAGGTTTTTGTCTTTCACTAGCTTGTAGACGAAGTAAGCTAAGGCTGGAATTAAGGCGAATTGCAGTATGTCAAAGACGGCAAGCGCATTCGGGTAGCTTAATGCTAGGAATGGTGCGAAAAAAATCAGGAAGGAAGGGGTATATTTGAAGGTTTGAGGTCTTGGAAGAATCAGGTAATCTCTGCGTACGGTGCCTCCGTAGTAAATTTGAGTTGGATTATGAAATAGCCGCCATTCTCCAATGTAGTAGGCGGAGAAATCCCTCGCAAAAGTTGATGATTTAGGCAGTTGGAAAGCAATGGGGAAAGCAAGGCCAAAAGTGAGCGCGTTAAGTGCTACCGCTATAAGGATGACTGTTAGGATTTTTCTTTTTTCAAGCGGTATCCTTTCCCAAATTCTCTTCATCTTAGCGCAAGCTTCGTCTGATTAACGATTTATTTTTTGCCCATCTATCACCAATCTGTGATTTGGAATAAAAAAGGTAGCAGTCAAAAAAGAGGGAGCTAATAGGTATAGGTTACGGTCACTGTCTCACTGTCTGCAGACTTGTCGGTGGTTCCAATTATTATTTCCACGGTGGTCGGCAGCACTGGAAACGCGTCAGTTCCTGTTTTTCCAACGGTCACGGTCTGGTTGAAGCTGACTCCCGAAAAGCTGTAAATTGCCCGTACGTAAGTCGTGGTTGAGTTTGAGGTTGCTTGAACTACTATGTATCCCGGATATGGCAACGAGTTATCGAACACGCCAGTGTAGTTGGTAACAATTGCTGAAGCCGAGTTAACAAGAGTTTCAGTTGACTGCATCGTCATTATGCTTGAAGCAGAATTTATTTGATCAGTTAGGTTTGTCACTTCAGTTTGCAAAGAGGTAATCTGGTTTTCGTCTGCTGTCTTATCGGTGTTCGCGGAAGTCAACTGACTCGTTAGATTTTCCACTTGTGTTTGCAAGGTGCTGATTTGCCCGTTTTTGTCTTTTATTTGGGCCTGCAGATTAGTCGGCTGGTAAACCACAAAAAAACCGACCAGACTAGCGGCAAGAATAATACAAACCACTGCCAAAGCAATAACCTTCACGTTTCTTTTACCCGCAGAAGGAGGCGGAGGCGGGGGTAAAACATCGATGTTCTGGTCTTGACTCATGATTATCTTCCCGTTTTTTCTAGCATGTATATTGATTGGTTAATAATTTTTTCCACATTTTACCCAAAGCTATTGCTGTGCTGCTTGGTTGCGATAGATGCCAGCCTTCGTTTCCTAGTACTTGACGCTTAGGTACAGCAGGACAGATAATGCAACTAGTTCGAAGAGGCTCGGCAAGAATACAAATGGTCCAAGCCCGTAAGCTCTGAACCCGTACATTGCGGTTACAAATGGGCTTGACGTTAAGTCTCTGACAAGGAAGACAAAGGCAAAAATCACCAGTCCAATCGTGAATGGCGATCGGGTCTTGATGTAAATGTTAACGTAAATTAATATCAAGAAAACCAGCAGAGCTATGTTAACTGTTGAAATTATCGTGTTTGCTACATAGAAAAACTCAAAGTCACCTCGGACAAAGCCTGGCGAAGGAGCGTGCCTTTCCAGGTAGTTAGCATGTTGCTGAATCAGAGTGAACGCCCAAACGGTCGCAACAACCGCAACAATCAATAATATCGCGACTATCAAGCCGAGTCTTAATCTGTTACTCATTTGTTTTCCCATGTTCCCTTTGCTCCTTTTTCTACTTTTTCCCGATTTTCCTCATAATCTCCTCAAACATTCCGTAGTTGTCTTCCATTGCCTGCGACAAAAAGTATGTGGCGCCGTACCTGTCACCGACTGAAGTGATCAACTTGTTTTTCTCCAAAACGTCAAGGTGATGTCTCATCGTTTTGTAATCCATCTTTAACCCAATCGCAAGCTGATTTGCGTTTTGCGGCGTTTCCCTTAATGACTCAATTATTTTTGCACGAGTAGGTCCACCACGCGTCCCTGCGATAAGCCACCCTAACAAGTATTTTAGCGAACGAGCATTTGCAGACATTAAAGGGCCCCGTGCTGAAGAGATTCTTTGAAACTTAAATCTTAATCAGGTAATAAACCTGTTCTTTTGGGGTTTAGCCTTTTTTTGCCTGGCTGAAATTAGGTCTAAATCTGGGTGTAATTTAGAAAAACCGCTTAATAGTTTACGGCAGAGAATCTTTTTGTCGATAGGAGGTGAGAACGAAAACCATGGATAGAAAAATTAAGGTTTTAGCGTTAATTACAATTGTTGTTGCAGTTGCCTTTGGCACCGTAATGGTACTGGGAACGCAGACGACACCAAAGGCTGATACCACAGGCTCAGTCAAACAAGCGATACAACCTGAGCTTCCGTCAGTAAATGCCACAAATAGTAACGGATTCATAAATGGTTACATGGGATTCGGAGGCCCGGGAATGGGTGGAGGATTCCATGGACATGGCGGCGTTGGCAACGGCTTTGGCGGATTTAACGGCGGCTTCGGAGGATTCGGAGAAAACTTCATCAATGGATCTGCACAAGGATTTGGTTCCATACAGATAAGCCCAGCATTTACGGCGAACGTGACAAGCATATTGAACAGCAGTGCCGACGTTCAAGCTCTGGTTAACCAAGGTTGGAATGTGACTTCAATTAGACCCATTATAACACGCACACTTGATGGAAACGGGAACGTTGTAACGCAGGCGACGACTGCAAACGTGATATTGCAAGGCACAAACGGGAGAGCACTTGTAGTAGTTAATCTCACAACTGGCAAAGTGACAAAGATAGTGACGACCACAATCAACAACAACCCAACCTAAAACGACAGCCAAACAACAAGGTTCTATATCTTTTTTTTTAATTTATCTGAGTTGCCTAAAACAGAGAATCCAAAAGAGTTTCAGGTGAATATAATGAATTTGTCTGTTTAATCGAAAAAGTGAATTGGGTCAGATTTGGGTAAAAATGTGAAAAATTGTTTAATAACTGTTAAGCGATATGAACGAACGGCAGTCAGAGAAGAGGATGAAAATCACAAAGGCCATAAGCCCGAAAACTGCCCAAAATAATTACCCCTTCTTTCTCTATCTGACTGCCTCATTATATAATTGAAAGGTGTATCGATGGGAATCTTCAACAGAGCTATAAGAAATATTTCAAGACGGAAAACTCGTGCGTTACTTGTAATCATCGCGCTAGGGTTTTCTTTAGCGATTCTGGTTTCAATTCCAGCAGGCGTTTTAGCTAATCAGCAAGCTGCAAGCAGGATAACAACTAACTTAGGGAGTGCTATCACTGCTCAAGAGCAAGCGCTTAACCAAACACTAAATCAAGTAACCTGTAGCTTAGCGTCGGGTTTCGGCGGCTTCGGCTTCACCGGCGGAAGTGGCACAGGCACAACTCATACCGGCGGATACGGCGGTTCAGGAACCGGGGGCTCTGGCGGGTACGGTGGATTTGGAGGTTTCGGAGGTTTCGGCGGCGGTTCAGTGTCGGGTCAGTTTGGCGCTGGTGCATTTGGCGGCGGTCAAATGAATCCAATGAATGAGACCTTGTACAGTGATATTAACACTTCAATCTCTGGAGTTGCAGCCGTGGAACCAATTCTTCAAGTCTCTGAAGGAAAAAACCAGACAGTTTCATTTTATGGGCGTTCATTTACTCGGTTAGTGCCTCAGTACATCATTGAAGGTGTTCCATTAACTTCAGACCTCGTAGGTAACTACCCGATATTGCCAACAGACATTGTCTCTGGGCAGAACCTGCAGGCAGGCGAAACCGGCGATGTCCTGCTAAGCGAAAACAACTCAGCGTACTTCGGAGTTGGCGTTGGCGGCACAGTAAACATTCTGGGAACGAACTTCAATGTAGTGGGCGTTTACCAACCTTCAGGAATCGAAGACACAGAAATGCTTTACATGAACCTCTCCGCCGCTCAGGCGTTAACTAACAACGTGGGCTACATAACTAGCATCAAAGTCTTCACTCAGAGCCCAAGCGATGTAAGCTCAGTGTCAAGTGCGATAAGCGCGCTTCATTCCGAGCTTCAAGTGTCAACAAACCAAGCTGAGCTGACGGCACTTGAATCCAATCAATCTACTAGCACGTCAGCTGTAACGACTGCTCAAAATTCTCTTGAGGCAACAAACTCTACAGCTATTGAAGAAATCATAGTAGTAGTCGTAGCAACAAGCCTGATAGTACTATTTGTCATGCTTTACACGGTCAGGGAAAGAACAAAAGAAATCGGAACACTCAAAGCCATCGGCTTCAGCAACTCGTCCGTCATGAGTCAATTCATGCTTGAAGGCGTGCTGTTAAGTGCGATTGCCGGCGTGGTTGGCATCGCCATAGGCGTTTTTGCAGCGCCTTCACTTACGTCTTTCCTGCAGTTAACTCCAACCCTCAGCAGAGCGGTGGGCTTTAGACCTCCGACTGGCGCTGTCGTAGCGACTGCAACTGTATCTGTTAGCCCCGAACTTATACTGATAGGCTTCGGTGTAGCCCTTTTGCTCGGGACATTAGGCAGCCTATATCCAGCTTGGAGAGCGTCAAAAATAAAACCAGCTGAGGCAATGAAGTATGAATAAACCTGTGCTGCAACTAGAAAAATTAAGCAAAATCTATACGCTTGGCAAACGCACCGTGCCTGCTTTGTCTAACTTGAATTTGACGGTAACGGCTGGAGAGTTCGTCGCAATTATGGGTCCATCAGGCTCAGGCAAAACAACGCTGCTTAACGTGATTGGCTGCATCGATAAGCCCACAACCGGCCGTATTCTCATAGACGGCGTTGACGTGACGGACATGCCGGAAAACGAGCTTTACAAAATCAGACGTGACAAAATGGGTTTCGTATTCCAGACTTTCAATCTCTTGCCATACCTGAACGCTAGAGAAAACGTCGAGTTACCCATGGAAGGGCGAATTGCATCAAAGACTGAACGAAGGAAAAAAGCAAGTGAACTCTTGGGAATGGTTGGTCTTTCAGGAAGAGAAGAACATCGACCGCAAAAACTCAGCGCAGGTGAACAGCAACGCGTTGCTATTGCCCGAGCTTTAGCCAATGACCCTGCCATAATCTTGGCTGATGAACCCACAGGAAACTTGGATAGCCAAAACAAGCAGGGAATCATAAAGCTGCTGGCAAACCTCAACATGACACAAGGCACCACCATTATCATGGTTACGCATGACGGTGAAGCCGCGCATCATACAGAACGAATGCTGCTTCTCAGAGATGGAAAAATAATGAAGGAAAAGCAAGGTACGCATGCAATGAAAAAGAACAATGTATGCCCACAATGCGGAAGCCCCATCAAACCAAGCGACGATATATGCCCAAGCTGCAAGAAACCAATTTACGCAACTGAAGAACAATTTTGAGGGAAATTATCTAAGACGAGCAAAACCCTTTAATTTTATGCAGTTGAGGAATGTTCTTTATGGAAACCCCTGCCATCCCCCAAATCCCCCCTCAGATTCCTCCAATTCCACCGCCAGAACAGCACCCTCCCGAGCAGCCTCGTGAACGCCCGCCAGAACGGAAAAAGAAACGCTTCTCAACAATAGTAATAGTTAGTCTACTTTTGGTATGTTTGGTCGCAGGCGGCTTTATCGGCTACTCTATAAGCTACTCATCTTTCAACAGCAAACTTACAAGCATACAAAATCAGCTTGCAGCGCATGCCCAAAATGACACGTACAACACTTACCCAAACGCCACCTACATAATTGGCGAGAACGCTTCATTATCCACCCTCTATGCGGAAGTTAAGTCGTCAGTCGTCGTCATACAAGATGTTGTAACAAGCGAAACATTCTTGGGCGAAGTTTTATCAACGCAACAAGGATCCGGCTTCATAACCGCAGTCAACAGCCAACTCGTCATAGTAACAAACAACCACGTGGTCAATGGCGCCACCAACATAACCATAACCTTTGCAAATGGAGCAACTTACCCAGGTACAGAGATAGGTTCTGACCCGCTAGCAGACCTTGCGGTTCTCACCATCAGCCCGATGCCCAGCGGCTTGGTGCCCCTGACCCTTGTCAGCTCCGTCAACTTACAGGTAGGTCAACCAGTCGTTGCAGTCGGCTCGCCATACGGTTTACAAGGCACATTAACTACAGGAGTAATCAGCTCACTTGAAAGGACCCTCTCAGAAACTGAACCTGATGGCAGCCAGGGTCCAACAATACCAGACACCATCCAAACAAGCACCCCGATTAACCCAGGCAACTCAGGCGGGCCGCTCCTTACCTACGCGGGCGAAGTCGTAGGCATAACCACCGCGGCTGTCAGCAACTCAAATGGGTTAGGATTCGCAATCCCATCCGCCACCATCATACGTGAACTCGGCACAATCGTGTCAACTGGCACATACGATAATCACCCGTCAATTGATACTACGGGTGTAGATATGAGCTATCAGCTTGCACAAGCGATGCATACCACTGTTACTTACGGCTACCTTGTGGAAAGTGCTTCAGGGCAGAACGGTCTCAAAGGCGGCACAACCCAAGTAACGATTTTGGGTCAAAACTATGCCATCGGCGGCGACATCATAATAGGCGTCAACGGAACCACAATAACTAACACTGACACACTCCTCTCCTACCTTGAAAGAAACACTTTGCCTGGACAAACCGTCAGCTTCACAGTCGTGCGAGATGGAACAACACAAACAGTGCCAGTCACAATAGACAACTTGTCTTCATCTTCCAGCAGCTTATCTGCGTAATCCCACACTTTTTTGTCCACTCATAATTCAAAAGCGAAGTTTGAAGCTTAGGCTGTGGTTTTGAGCCGTTTGCCGTAGATTATTAAGCCGCTTGCTATGGCCGCTGCGAGTATTATGACTATCCAAAGCCACCATTGCATCCACACAGGCTGGGTTTGCTGCAGGGCGGTGTTGCTGATTTTTAGGTCCTCAATCTCGGTTTTGGAGTCGTGCCCGATGTAGACGTCGGTTGGGTTCGGAATTGCACCTGTCGGGTCTGCGGATCCAGAGGCAACTGTTACGGCTTGCTCTTTACCGTTGACGTAAATGTGCATTCCCGTTGTTGTGCTACGGGTGAAGACAACATGAACCCACGTGTCGTTCGGAAGCACCGCCACCGTATCAATCTCGTTTAACCCGCTCGGCGTCACAACATATCCGCGTAGTACACCCACGGCGGGACAGCTAGCGTTTGCAGGGGCTACGCCGTTAATGGCTAAGCCGAGGGTTCGGCTCGGCAGCTTTGCGGTGGTCCTGACAGCTTCGATAAAGATGTTATTGTACGCGACTCCGCCTTTAATTGCTTGAATGTTTACCCAAGCGTCAATAGTTACTTCGTTGGGAGTTAGAAGGCTTGGTGAAGGCTGCACGGTTGCAAAGACGTTTCCAGTGAAGTTTAATGCTTCACCGAACTTACCCTGAACAAGCCCAGGAGTGTTATTGTAAACGGGCGTTTCAGAGCCAAGGATGGCGGGATTATCGCCAGTTGCATCGGGAGAGACAAGGCTGGGCTCAACCATGCCAAGGGACCATGAAGCAACAACGCTGTTTGCCTTTGCAGCAGGCGGAGCAGTTGCTGTCGGCGGATTTCCTAAGTATGCCATGTTAAACTGGGACATGAGCGGGTAATTGTCTTTGTTGCTTGAGTTAATCACGTACGCCGTGTTTTCAATTCCCCCTGTGCCAATCTGTGCGGGATTAGGGTACTTTGATTGGTAGTCGCTCCAGAAGTTTCCACCTGACTTGGCGCCATTATCCCAGTACTCTGTCATCGCTGAAGAGTTGTCCCATGCATTGTAGATGTTGCTTACAAAGTTGTTGTGGTAAATTCGGTTCTCCAAAGGCGCGGTCAACTGCAACGTGACGAAGATCCCGTATTTGTTGCTCTGGATGTTGTTCTCAGAAATGATGTTTTTTGAGCCCGCGAGAAATATGCCTGATTCAATGTTGGCTTGGATGTTGTTGCCGAAAACTACCGAGTAAGATGTCCCTAAGCCGATCCCTCGATAGTCACTGACGATGTTATTCTCGGAAATTACATCTGAGTAACCTGCAATTTCGATGCCTGACACGGCGTTTCCAACGACGCTGTTGCTGGAAACGGTGTTTTGGCCGCCGCCGTAGAAGCAGATGCCATTTTTAAAGTTTGATTTTATAGTGTTTTGGGTGATGGTTATTTGGTTTTGAGTTGAGCAGAAAATCCCCGTGTAGGTGTTCTGGACGATGTTGCCTTGTATTGTGCAGTTGTTTGCTTCTACCCAGATGCCGTAGGCGTACATGGTGGTGGTTGTGTAGTTGAGGCTTTCAATCGTGAACCCTGACACTTTCACGTTGTTTGCCACCAAAATCAACACCGCAGCCGGGTTTGAACCGCCGCTCCCAATGATAAGGGTGTTTGTGCTGTTCTGCCCCTCAAGCGTCAAAGGCTTGTTGATTACTACGTTTTCCTTGTAAACGCCGGTTTTGACAAATATTGTGTCACCTGCAGAAGCTTGACTGACTGCTGCACCTATCGTTGGGTACTGATCCGGAACTGTTAAGGTGCTGGAGGCTTGGGTTTCATGAATGCTCATTGCCACTGAGACAGTGACTAAAACCGCAATTAACGCCAAGCTTTTGATGAGTTCCCTCTTCATATCTACCGCAACCCTTTGTTTTAAGATTAAATGGCATACGGTAAGATATTACTCTCCCTAAGGAACATGCTGTTCTTTGAAAAGAACACCCCAGCGTAACAGTGTGTAGCTATTTTCAGGCTTTTGCGAGCCAGAGGTTTCGTGGAAGAAAGAATCCGTGTCTCGTCATTTCCCTTTTTTTATCGTCGAAAGAGTCTTCGCATGACAAAAACGATGAATTGCCCATGCATGGTTTTTACCAGGTTAGCGTATGCCTTTACAGGCATCTCTGTACAATCTTTTCGCAGGTGCACCATCTCAAGGCTTGCATCCTTCTTTTCCATGATGTGTCTGAGAAGCCCATCTACCGAGGGTACATCTTTTTGCGTGAGTAGCGTGCGGAGGTTCATGTTAAGGAATTCGTCAAGGGTGTAGCCGTACGCTTCGGAAGCTGCTTTGTTGGCGTAAACGAAGTCGCCTCTAGTGTTGGCTAAAAATATCGCTTCCTTCGCGTTGTCCAGAATCGTAGCTCTAAGCTTCAACCCTTCCTCTATCTTCTGCGCTTCTTGAATTTTCCGAGTTAACTCTTCAGTTGTTTCGGCGCATTCAGCTGTTCGCTGCGCCACTACCTGCTCAAGCCTGTGTCGGTACCCGTTAATTTCAGCTTCGATCAACTTGTTCTTGGTGATATCCATGGATAAGATTAGGACCCCTTCTGGCACGGGTTCCATGTGAAGTTCAAACCAGGCCTTAGAGCAATCTGTGAAAGCGAATTCGTTGTCCATCTGATGTGAAACACGATTCGTCATGCAGTTTCTAAGGTTGGTGAACATTTCTGTTTTGTCGATGCCGGGGTAAACCTGCATCATCGTGTAACCTATCAGTTCCTGCTTTTTCTTTCGTACCTGCCTAGCGGCTGCCTCGTTCACGTAAAGGTACCGCCAATCGAAATCGATGATTTGGCACCCTTCAATCATGTTATCTAGCGAAATCTGAAGTCGATTCTCAACTTCCTTCTCGTGCATCCCTTCAGTTATGTCGCTTCCCGAGGCAAGCACTCCAACTGTGTTTCCTTCTTTGTCGCTGACAAGAATATTGTGGAAGTCAAAGGTTCGCTGATTACCCTCACGTGTTACAAGTGGATATTTGAGGTGCACGTGGCGAAGCGACCCCTTGAGCATATCTTGGAAGACGCGCCTTGCATCTTCTCTTTCTTTTTCTGGGACAAATGTGCTAAACCAATTTTTGCCCATAGCCTCCAGCTTTGAACAACCAAGGATTTCAGAAGCTTTGCCGTTTATGTCAGTGACTAATTCGTCGCAGCCAACTGTAATCATCAAGGCATCGGCAAGGTCGAAGTACAGTTGGGCTATATTATTTTGTTTCTCCAACATTAACTCCCTCTGCCGGATTATTGTTCAATAATTGCTGTCCGGCGGCAGGCAAATACATTTCCTTGTTATATTCCTCCATCATTCGGCAGGCGTTGAAGGCAGGTGTAACTGTTTTAATGGCTTCTTTTATCATCTGTACCCATCCGTGCGGTACACCTTTCCTGTCCCGATTATAGTAAAGCGGCACAATCTCGTTTTCCAATAAACTATATAGGGACTCCGCGTCTTTTCTGTCTTCTTCCTCGGGCCTGCCCACCTGCAGATCGCCTATTGCCCACCCGTTTTTGCCGTTGTATGCCTCATCCCACCATCCGTCGCGAACGCTTAAGTTAAGAACGCCGTTCATTGAAGCCTTCATCCCGCTAGTTCCGCATGCTTCCTGCAGTCTCCTCGGGTTGTTAAGCCAGACGTCAACCCCGCGTACAAGTTCCCGTGCAACATTTAGGTCGTAGTCTTCAACGAAGGCGATTCGCCCCTGAAATCCCCTATCCAATGCGGCATTGTACACTTGTTTGAGAAGCTGTTTTGATTGGTAATCCGCCGGATGGGATTTTCCTGCAAAAATCAGTTGCACAGGTCTCTCCGGGTTAGTTATAATGCGTTTAATCCGCTCGATGTTTGACAGAATCAGGTAAGGTCTCTTGTACGCAGTAAATCGGCGAACGAAAGCAATAGTTAAAGCGTACGGATCCAGCAGGGAACCCATAGCGATCACCTGTTCGGTGGTCACCTGGTCCTGGGTCCAACGTTGCTGAGCCCTATCCTGAATCGCAGTTATCAATCCCCTCTTCAGGTTCTGGCGTGTTTGCCAAAGTTCCTCGTCGGGTATGTCGCCAAGGCAGCTCCAGTACTTCGCAATATCTTGGTCCTGGAGCATCTGCGGATCAATGTATTTTTGGCATAGCAGCCCGATTTCTGGTGATTGCCACGTGGGAAGATGCACGCCGTTTGTTACCGATTTGATCGGGATCTCATCTACATTTTTGCCGGGCCAAAGCTCCTGCCACATTTGTCTGGTGACTCTGGCATGTAGCTTGGATACAGCGTTGGATTGAGCGGCTAAACGGAACGCGAAAGCCGTAAGGTTGAAGTTTCCTTCAC
>Ga0326728_10012153_pt1 | contig 19267 bp, 26 predicted proteins | sample MB3enrmetagenome_FD_207602 | JGI IMG/M metagenome (GOLD analysis project Ga0326728, IMG submission 207602) | Lab enriched peat soil microbial communities from McLean, Ithaca, NY, United States - MB31MN | ecosystem: Environmental > Terrestrial > Soil > Wetlands > Peat | place: USA: New York... | reverse complement strand
TGACGTGAACAGGTCCCACCCCGCGGGCTTTCTTACCGTCAACCGGAAGTCGAACGGCGGTGTGGGGTCTATCTCGAACTTCGTCCTAACTCTCAATCTCATCGCGAGCCGTTCCTAGCGGACGAGTCCGATGAAGGGCGCGAGTCTTGGCAACAGAACGTGAGCGGCTAGCGGGTCCTCTTCCCTCTCTTGCGCCGCTTGGCCTTTTCGTGGGCAGTCTCGGCATTGTCGATCTCGTCCTCCTCCCTGGCTTCCTCCTCCTGCTTGCCCACCTTCCACACGGCAATGAAACCCGCCTTCGCGTGGACGCGCGTGCTCCTCTGTTTCTCGAGCCAGTTCTCGTAGATATCGGGCATCATCTGGCTAGCATCAACCTTCTCGACCACTTCCCCTCTCTTCTCTGGCATGGATTCGGGAAGCATCGTTTCAATTATATGAATCTTCGCAAGGAAGGGAACACCATGCCTTGGTAGGAAGGTATATCCATGGTCCGAAGTTCGTCAGGACGGCGTTCCGAGAGCACTTGAGCGACTCACAATCGAGCTGGATATCCGGGAAGGTCTGCATTATTACCGGCAGCAGTTCCGGGATAGGCATGTACACTGCCATCGGGCTGGCGAAGATGGGCGCGACCGTGGTCATGGTCTGCCGCGACCAGAGCAGAGGGGAAGCCGCAAGGGAGGAGGTAGTCAGGCTCAGCGGCTCGAAGAAGGAGAACGTCGACCTGATGCTTGCCGACCTCTCTTCCCTGGATTCGGTGCGCGAGCTCGCGAGCGGGTTCCTGCAGAGGTACAAGAACCTCCACGTCCTGATCAACAATGCGGGCCTCATCCTCAGCAAGAGGAGCGTGACCAAGGACGGGCTCGAGACGACCTTCGAGGTGAACTACCTCTCGCACTTCCTCCTGACGAACCTGCTTCTGGGAATGCTCAAGGCCAGCGCCCCGTCCAGGATAATCAACGTCTCGTCCAACGCCCAGGCTCGCGGGCACATGAACTTCGAAGACCTTCAGGGAGAGAGAAAGTACAGCATGTTCGGCGCGTACAGCCAGTCCAAGCTCGCGCAGGTACTCTTCACCTACGAGCTCGCCAGGAGGCTCCAGGGCACCGGCGTCACGGTCAACTGCGTCCATCCGGGCCTGGTCAATTCAAACTGGGGGAGGAAGTCGGCGGGTGCCCTTAGCTTCGGCCTCAGGTTCGCCGGACCCTTCTCGATAAGCCCGGAGAAGGGCGCGGATACCCCGATCTACCTGGCGTCGTCCCCTGTGCTGGCGGGCGTGACGGGGAAGTACTTCACCAAGAGGAAGGCGGTGCCGTCCTCCGAGGAGTCGTACAGCGAAGCCGAGGCCCAGAGACTGTGGCAGGTCAGCCTCGTCCTCGCCAACTTGGACGGCCACGAGGACAACAAGTAGCCGCGCAACGCGAGCCTCCCTTACCATAACCCGGAGCAGGCATCCGCAGGGATGATTTTGGCCGGAGGTATCTTGTTTCTGCCAGATTCGTCCGTCGGAGTCTAGTTCTTCGATTCGTCGGTTTCTTCCTGCGAGTACTTGCGGAGGCGGTTCAGTTCGGCAAGCTTCTCCTTGTACTCCTTCTTCTTCTTCCTATTTCCCTGTGCGCGCGCTTGGTCGTACAGCTTTCTCAGTTTCTCTTCCTCTTGCGCGTAGTTGGACAAGTTCAGGGGAGAGCGCAAGATGCAATAGATATGTCTTTCAGATTCGGGCCGGCAGACCCTGGGGAGGGCCGAACTCCCGGCCGGCCTGGGAGTCTGTCACCGAAACCCCTGTCACCGCGGTGACAGGACCGTCGATGACATCCCGCATAAAGAGGGTGTACGCATCAACCATCACTTATGTCACAATTCGCAAGCAATTGGGAAAAATCCAACGGCGGCGGCTTCGGAGATAGAGTACGCGGTTCGGTTCAGAACCCCGGTCCTTTGAAGCCGAGGCTGGACATGGCGGTAAGGCAGATCCAGGTGCAGGTCGCAAAGCTGGACGGGACTTGCGCGAAGCTCAGGGAGAGAGACTCCTCGATCTTCAACAAGGTCGTCTCCGCTATGCAGAAGCACGACTCGCAGCACGCGGCGGTCTACGCCAACGAGCTCGCCGAGGTAAGGAAGATGAGCAGGATGGTCACACAGGCCAAACTGGCTCTCGAGCAGATAACCCTGAGACTGAACACGGTCACCGAGCTGGGCGACATCGTCGTCACCCTGACCCCTGCGATGGCGGTGATTCGCAGCGTGAGACAGGGACTTGTCAGCGTCCTACCGGAAGCAGAGGGCGAGATCGGCGAAATCTCCGGCCTGCTGAGCAGCGTCCTGGTGGATGCTGGAACAGTGGGCGGATACTCGCTGAACTTCGAGGCTGCCAACGAGGATGCGGAGAAGGTCCTTGCCGAGGCTGCCGCGGTCGCCGAGTCCAGGATGAAGGAGAAGTTCCCAGAGATTCCCTCCGGGCTCCCCTCCATGGACGAGTCGACGGAAAGCACTGCCTAAGCAGAGCACGACGGAAAGTCAAGAGGGGTCGGTTCGGACCCACGAAGTGGGAACGACCCCTCATCCGCAGTTTTTCTAGGGTAGGATCCTCAGCTTGACGGGTTTCTTCGCCGAGATTCCAGCAGACGTTCCGTACAAGAAGACTTAACCGCATCCTGGGGTTTCGAGTTGGAGTCATGCCCCTGCAACTCGCGTGGTCCGAGATGCTGCCATGCGATGCCCACTCCGTGGCCAGGAGGGTCCAAAGGCGGGGAGGCGTATACAAGTTGATGAGCCGGAGGAGCAGCGGGAAGTTCGAGCCGTTCTACGTCGGAGAGGCGGCCGACCTCCACGAGGACATGCTCAACCACCTCAAGAGCGGGGAGTCGAACAAGTGCATCAGGGACACGCTAAGGACGAGGGACTGCAGGTTCAGGTTCGCTTACGTGGAGTCTGAGCAGCAGAGGAAGGGCGCAGAGAGGTTCCTCTTCGACTACTACAAGGGGCTCTGCAACGAGACCCAACCGGAGGCAGAACCTGTCGAGATTAACGTCGCCTAGGCCGGTGACAGGCCCGTCTTTCGGCTCAACGCGGGAGCGAAATAATTAGGAAATCCATAAAGAGAATTTCCTATAATTATGGAGTTTCTTAAATATCCCCGTCTGTTGAGTGAGCCAAGGGCGTCCAAGCTAGAATGAAGATGACACGATTCAGGATTCAGAACTACAAGAAGTTTCGCGACACCGGCTGGGTCTCCTGCGAAGACCTGACGGTCCTCGTCGGCAAGAACGAGTCCGGCAAGTCCTCGATATTCAGGAGCCTGTCAAAATTGAACCCCTCTGACGGCGAGAGGTTCGACGGGCTGAAGGAGTTCCCGAGGGGCAGGTACACGAGCGAGTTCAAGACTCAGGACTGGCCGGTCGCCAGCGCGGAGTTCTTGCTGTCGGACCAGGACCGGGCTTCGATTGTGAAGATTTCGCGGGCCCTGTCGCAGGTCACGAAGGTGGTCTGCACGAGGCACTACTCCGGGGCGCTGGAGGTGGAGTTCGTTCCGGGAGTGGAGTTCCCGGAGACGTCGAATGCTGCCTTACTGGCGAAGCTGGAGGGATGGCGAAAGGCCGTCGAAGCTTCCGTCGCGCCGGAGGGCCGCGGCGACTCCCTAGCGAGGCTGAAGTCGGTCCTGATGGGGAAGCTGTCCCAGAAGATCGAGGAGCTGAAGGCCTCCAACCCTGGCGACGTGGTCAGCGAGGCGGTCGTGAAGGACCTCTACACCGCCTTCGTGGCGCAGCTGAACGAGCCGTGGCAGAAGAGCCTCTTCGACCCGGTAGCCCAGGAGATCAGTTGGTTCATGGACTCGCTGGTCCTGCTTCCGCAGCTGAACAGGGCCGGCTCGTGGGTCCAGGCCAATATGCCGAAGTTCGTCTTCTTCGACAGGTATGACGTCCTCGACAGCGCGATACACATCCCCTCCTTCATCGGCGAACTGAACGCGAACCCGACCGCCCCGCGGATCAGGCCGACGAAGGCGCTCTTCCAGCACGTTGGGCTGGACCTTCAGGCTCTCCAGGGCCTCGATCCAACGCAGCCGGGGCGGGCGCAGGATGACCTGAAGAGGTTCGCCGACGAGAGACAGATTCAGATGTCCTCCGCGGGCAGCGAAATGACCGAGAAATTCTCACAGTGGTGGGACCAGAGAAAGCACGTCTTCCGATACTCGATCGACGGCCCGTTCTTCAGGGTCTGGGTCTCAGACGACCTTGACCCGAGCGAGATAGAGCTCGACCAGAGGAGCGGCGGGATGCAGTACTTCTTCTCGTTCTACCTCGTCTTCCTCGAGGAGGCGAAGGGCGCCTACAACAACTCGATCCTGCTCCTGGACGAAGCAGGAATCGCGCTCCACGGGGCTGCGCAGCAGAAGATCGTGGCTCTCCTGGAGAGGCTTTCGAAGGACAACCAGGTGTTCTACACGACCCATTCGCCGTTCATGGTAGACGGAGACCATCTAGACAGGGTCAGGGTGGTCTACGAGGATCCGCTCGACGGTTCATCCAAGGTCTCCGAGAACGTGTGGCCCAAGGACAAGGACTCCCTATTTCCATTGAGAGCCGCTCTCGGATACGCCGTCACCAAGGGTCTCTTCCGCTCGGGGAAGCAGCTCATCGTCGACGACGTGGTTGACTACTGGATCCTGAACGCGATGAGCGAGTACCTGATTAAGAAAGGGAAGCAGGGGCTCCGCAGCGACGTGGTCATCGTCCCGTCTGGTGGAGCGAGCGACCTGGTTCCGCTTGCCTCGACGCTGTGCGCCAACTCCGTAAGCTTCAGAGCGCTGCTTGACGGAAGCGACCCGGGGATGCCGAACGGGAAGGAATCGCACGGGAACCTGCTCGAGGGTTCGCTCTTTGTAAGTTCCTACGCGAAGGACGGAGGCACCGGCGTGGAGGACATGTTCCCCGAGGTCTACCTGAAGGCGGTCCGCAAAGTCTATCCGAAGGTCTCGCTCGAATTCACCGAGGCAGAGGCCAAGATGAAGGGGATCACGAAGAGGGTCGACGCGCTCTTCGCCCGGACGGGGGCCGGCCAGTTCGAAAGATGGCGTCCGGCGAGATTGCTCGCTGACTGGATAGAGAACAAGTCGGGGGAGATACCGGACTACTCGAAGCAGGCCTTCGAGCGGATGTTCAGCGATATCAACAAGGCCTGGTAGCCGAGAGGGGCATGCGGTCAGGAGCCGGGTCAGCGTTCCAGACGGAGGAAACGCGTATTAGCCTTCCCGACAAGCGTCGCCCATTCGATGCCGATCTGCCCGAAGTGCCACAAGCTGATCAGCGAGAGCCACTACGAGAGGCACCTACGCCGCTGCGGCACTTCACATCACCACGAGACTCAATCGCTCTACGTCCCATCCGCCACCGCCCAGGTAGAGAGCCCCAACCGCGGCATAACCTATGGCCCTTCGAGCCCGTCCCACGGCGGGAAGACCAACTGGAAGAAGTGGTTCCTCGTCGTGTTCGTGATAATGTTGCTCCTAGGGACTTTCGTGTTGTTCTACTTGCTCCTCGGGCTGTCGCTGCTCTGAGGTCCTCCAACCCGACACGGATCGAAGGCTGAGAGGATGCGATTTCGTCCAGGTCGGTCCCCGGAGAGCAGGGGACTCGTCTGTCGTAGCCACAGAAGTCTACGGTCTCCAGGCGCTGCGGGGTGATCCGTCCGCCGGCCCGCTCCCCAGGTTCAGCGGGCCTGCTTCGCGCGAACGATGGCTTCGACCCTGTCGTCTGAGGATGACCTGCCGAGGGCCCGCAGCCCATCCACGAGCTCCTTCACTCGTTCAGGCTCCACAACATCCCGGAAGACCATGATGGTCTCCCCGTCGGCCATGAACGAGATGTCTCCGATGGTCACCGTCTGGTCCTCCTCAGCCCCCTTCTCCTTTTCACTCTCTGACTCGGTCGGTGGTGTCGGTGGCATCGACGGCATGAAACTGCCTCCACGTCTTGACCTTGCTCCCTCCCTGGTGTTCGAGACAACGAGTTCGCACTTGGCTACGGGGACGCTCGCCTTCACGACGTCGGCCTCCGCGTCCCAGACGAAACAGCGGTAGTTCGTGATGAGATAGCCTGTGACCAACCGCCGGGTGAAGACTCCCTTTACGTCGGCCATCTTCCAGAGGAGACGCTCGCCCCGGACCAGGTCCGCAGGGGGAGTCTGGACCCCAGGTCGTCTAGATTCCACGTTCACAGGCTCCTGGGCGCCGAGGCGTCATGCAAATCGCTGTCCGAGCCCCTTCGAAGCCAGCGCTTAAAAGTCAAAAAGGGCGATGGCTTCAACCGACCTGTCCCCTGACGGAGAGGCAGCAATAATTAGGTGACATCCGGCGTCCAGGGGGATGACGACGAGTCGGCGCCCAGCGCCGCGCAACTGGAGACGCAGGATGGGGACCGCGGTGCTGTTCCTGATAGCACTAGACGCAATCATTCTCATCGGACCCTATAGCCAGGCCCGAATAGTCATCGCCATCGCCATATCATTGATGGTAGCGCTTTCAATATCGCTGATATGGCGCCGAAACACAAAGCTCGAGAGCCTCGCTCGGGAAAGCAAGTCCGATTGAGGGGATCGCTCTCCTGACAGCGCTCGGCACTGCGATCGTGCCGATCCTGCGGTACTTCTTCAGACCCGTCTTACCAGAAGGTCTACAGCGGAGAGCGGACGGCATCAGCCGCAGGCAACGCCACAGGGAACCTAACTACCTGTCCCTGTGGAATGGGTTTATCCTCTTCTTGGGCCCCCTGTAGTGCTCGTTGCGGGGGCAGTATGGACCGCACTTCTGGCTCGCTGGATGGTTGTGGCCCTTCTTCTCGGGGTCTTCCTGCGAGTGCCTGTTGGGGTCTGTCAATGGTCATCGCCCTCCGGAGAATGACCGTTTCAAGTCTGTTCAATTCCCGCAGTTTGATTATTAAGGGTTAGGCTGACGGACGGGTGCCCCCTCGTCGTGTGACGCATCTAAGGAGAAGACCTTCGGGATTGCAGCGCGGGGCGCTCCGGAGACTCGCCGCTGAACCCACGGTCAGCTGAAATGCGAGGCCACGATGACCGCGGTCTGTTCCTCGGTCGGCAGTGAGCACTTGAAGTTGTACTTCTCAGAGGCCTTCACGTAGTCGTCCAGCTCCCAACCCCTTGCCTCGGCGTTCATCTGCCAGTAGTGGACCGTGCAGCGCTCCAGAGGCTGATCCCTGTATTTTTCGACCCTCACGACAAATCCCAGCTCCCTGCACTGAGGGCAGAATTCCTCCATGACCCTTGGGAGTTCGGCCTCTCTGTTGATAATCGTTGCCCCTTCGTCGCGGCCAATTCTTCCTCTAATGGAGCGGTGAAGCTTTCATAGCGCTCCCTGTTACCCGACCTCGCCCCGTGAGCGGTGCCGTCTCGGCAGGAACGCTCGGAGCGCTCCACTAGGCGTAAGCTGCTACTTCTTTGCCGCTCGAGCCTCTGGGGGACGCGGCTTTCTTCCTCTTGCGGATGTTCTCCATCGCTTCCTCGGCGACCCGCTTGAACTCCACCTTCGAGAGCGACCTCGCAGCTTCGTCGCACTCCTTCCCCGTGATCCTCTCCACCTCCTCATCCAGCTCGTGGTGGACCTTCTCCTTCCTTGCCTCGACGAAGAGACTCGTCAGCTCCCTTGCCATGCGGTCGAAGAAGAATTCGCTCATCTGCATCTGGGCTCCTGCCACACGAAGGAATGAGCTACGAATTGAAGCTTGCGCATACCCCGGGGCTGGACTCTGAACGGACCTTGCGCCAAAGGTCCATTGCGCACAAGAGGTGAAGAGGCTAAAGCCTGGTACATCCGAGGGCCCGCGATCCCGGAATGGCTACGATATCAATTGACGGCAGGGGCGACACCCCAGAGGAGGCTGTGCAGGACATGGGCAAGCGGATGGAGCCTCTGGTCCTGAAGGGGTTCACCCCCATCTCGGAGGTCGAGATTGTGGATACGGGTACCAACAAAGTCTTAGAGCATTTCCAAGTCACCGACCCGGAATTCGCGCTGCACATGCAACCGCAGAAAGGAAAATCAGGGTCCAAGAATCCTCTGCTGGAGGAGCACAAGCCGCCCATGCACCACGAATATCCATACGTGGCGAGGCTGACGCTCGAAGGCTAGCACTCTTCATCCTCGCTATCCTCTCGAAGGTCAACCTTTTCCATCTTGCGCCGAGACGAGGGCGAGAAAGTGACGTTGTTCACGACGACGTTCACCTTATTATCGAGTCAGACTGTGACCCTCAGACTTACAATTGGCAGACAACGTGCGGGACGTCCTCCCTCTCATAGGGCACATGGACGAGCAGTCAGCGAGAGATTTCCTGACGGAGGATTGCGTTCCTACGAAGCCCCCCGAAGAAGTGAACGCTCTCATCAAGGCGTGTCGGGCTGCGGCGCTTCGAAAGGAGGTTCCCGACCTCGAGGCAAAGACAATGGAAATCCCGGCAGAGGCCGATGGTCTCCTCTCCGAGATCAAGCGGGACGAACGGCTGCCGACGACCGTCGAGATGTGGAAGTGGTCCTTCCGTGAAGTGCAGATCGACAAACTCGTCTGCATTCAGAGGTATGTGGACATCCCGTACGCCGACGAGGTCTCTGGCAGACTAGACCTCGGGACCGTCGAGGGCAGGATCAAGTTCTGTCTCACAGACGAGTTCCGAAGCGTACGGTCCGAGATCTTTGCTGTCCCGAAGGACCACCTGTTTGCGATAAAGGGCGAGGGAAATGACATGAGGGTGGTGCGTTCGGGAGCGACTCTGGACGCGAAGACCGGAGACAGGACGGTGAGCTTCACGGTCGGATGGGGCAATCCGTTCGTCCAGGTCGCTAAGCTCAGGGGGAGGTACATACTGAAGAACGGCTATCATCGTGCGTTCGCGCTCAGGAAGAGGGGACTTGAGTACCTGCCCTGCATCCTTCTCGAGATAGACGCCTACGGCGACCTCGAGTGCAAAGGCCCCCCAACCTACTTCAGCGAAAAGTCGATAATGGGAGCACATCCACCCTTGTTCGCGTCGTTCTTCGATCCGGAGATAGCTCCGCCGATGAAGATGAACTCCTTTGCCAACGTCGTGGTCATAAGGCCCGACGTCACCATCCTCGACCCGGAGGGAATGGTAGGTTACCTCAGCAACGTCCGCGCGGAGGGACTCAACCCCCATCCCGATAACCTCGAGTACATCGACGTACGTCCGAGACATGAGGACTGGAACGTCTACAGGCTCGCCGACGGGACTACCCTCAAGATGAGGGCGATGCTGACCAGGGTCAAGCGGCCCCAGCCCAACGCTCCCCGCGGCGGGGCAGACATCTCGAACATAATGCTGGTCTGCAACCCGGCGAAGGGCACGAAGGGGCCGCCCGAGAAGATGCGACCGACGCCGGATGAGCTAACCGCCGCGATCGTCGACCGGGACGTCAGGTTCAAGGTCATAAGCGAACCGACGAGCGAATACGTAACCGAGGAGGGCAAGAGGATACTTCTCCGGCTCAAGCTCTTCAACCTGGCCAGGACCAGCAAGTACGACCACAGCGGGGACCCGCTCTATCTCTTCAACGCCAAGCCCGAGCTAATCCTGGTCGACTCCTGAGGTCCGCGCCTCGTCTTGAACGGTCAGTTAGGCGACCGGCCGGACCGCGTCCCCCTAAGCGAGCCTAGGACGGGGGGTTCGCAGCCCACCCATTATTGGTTGATTGGAATTGGCCTACAACTTAAACGAAAATCACTCTTTCGTTAATATCGAGCGTGTGGCCAAACGACCCAGAAGCAGTGAACTTTGTTGACAGTGACGACTCTCGAAACCCTCCCCAGCGGAAGACGCACCGCCGCCCTGCAGGCCGAGTCCTCCACGAGGGTCATTGCGGTCGCCAACCAGAAGGGAGGCGTTGGAAAGACCGACCTTACCGTCAACATCTCGTGCAATCTGGCCTCGGCGGGCAAGAAGGTGCTCCTCATCGACATGGACCCGCAGGCCAACGCCACCGACTACCTGGTCGGCCCCGAGACGCCCGTTGTCAAGACCACGGCCGACCTCCTCTTGGACGACTCGGTCTCCCTCGAAGACGTTTTGATAAAGGACTGTAGGGAGAACCTGGACGTGGCCCCCGCCGATGGGAGCCTCAGCGCCTGCCAGATCAGGCTCGCGAACGATATCAACATGCAGTTCAAGCTGAAGAAGAAGCTCAAGGAGACGAAGGAGAGCCACCTATACGACTTCATCCTCGTCGACACCCCTCCATCTCTGGGCATCCTCACCGTAAACACCCTGACGGCGGCGAACGAGGTGCTCATCCCGGTTCAGACGCAGTACTTTGCGATGGAAGGCGTGGTCCAGCTCCTGGACACGGTCCACAAGATAAGGGAGGACATCAACCCGGCTCTCACCGTCCTGGGCGCGGTCCTGACGCTCTACGACAGGAGGACGCTCCTCTCCAGAGAGGTCGAGGCGAGGGTGAGGGGCGGTTTCACGGAGGGGAAAGTGTTCACCACGGTCATCCCGGTCAACGTGAGGCTCGCGGAGGCTCCAAGCTACCACCAGTCAATCTTCGAGTACGATTCACAGTGCAACGGCGCGAGGGCCTACGGAGAGCTGGCGAGGGAGATCCTGAGTTGCCCAGAGGCCTAGGCGAAGACCCGCTCTCCAGGAAGAGGAGGAGCGCCTCAACCAGAAAGCAGTCCAACGCGACCGGTTCTGCTTCCATGACGGCGGCGGGGGCTGACGGTCCGGGCGCCGCTTCTCAATCATTCACGTTCCAGACCTCCGTCCACGGGATTCCCGCCGCACCTGCGTACAACGAGGTCTTCTTCCAGAGGAGGGCAGATGATGGGAGCACCGGTGCTAGTATGGTCGGCAGCATCACCGCCGTTCCCGAACCGGTGGAGGTCGTGACGACGATTGAGGCTGCCATCGACACTGCGCCGCCTGCTCCTGAGGCGGCACCACCGGTCGAATCCGCCGTCAGCGCGCCCGCGCAAGAGGTAAGAGAAGCTGTCGCACCCTTGGTCGAGACGACAGCTGCCCTTGTTGAGGTGAAACCAACCGAAGCTGAGATAGCCCCTCCGGACGCCGCTGTGGTCATCGACGAACCGCCCCAGGCCTCACCCGAAAATCAGAAGACTGGATTCTTCAACAGGATATTCGGAAAGTTCCGCAGATAAGAGGTTCCACACCTCCGGCGCGTCTTCCCCCGGGAATCCTCAAAAAGCGAAATTCCAGGGCGCCATCTCAATCGAAAGGTGCGCTACTCCCCACTGATTGCTATTCTCAGTCTTGAGGGACTTCCTCAATCCTCACAAGGCTGAGCTGGGATCCCCCGAGCTCCTCCCTTATCTTGTGGGCGTTCTCCATGATCGCTCTTGCCTTCTTCGTCGTTATCGGGAGTTCCTTCTCGCCCTCGGACTCACTGAAATCGCGATATATCACGCATTCAAGGTTTTGCGACTCTTCCCCCGAACGGAACGTGACCCTGTATCGCACGTCATCACTTTTGTGCCCTTCCCTTATGAACCATTCCCTAGAATTCGTTGAAACCAGCGCGCAACCCGCGTCCTTTCCGTCAGTTCTCAAAGGCCGGTGCGCGGCGGTCCAATGGCTGGTTCTATGAGCAATTGGACCCTCGGGGCTTCTGCGGCATTGGCCATAGGACAGCAGAGCCAGCCCCAGGTGTGCCTAAGCTAGCGATTCGCTTCTTGCTTGGTCAACCTGTGGAGACTTGGTCGGCCTGCGTAGACTAACTTAGTAGCAATCGACTACTAGCTATATATTAGCGACCGACCTCGGCTCCATGAGGGGATAACACTGACCAGTAAATCTCTGGAGGGACTCGTCCGAGGTCTTCACCACATCACGCTCGTGACTTCGAACGAGGCGATAAACCGCAGGTTCTACACCGAAGTTCTCGGTCTTCGGAGGGTGAAGCTCAGCGTGAACCAGGACGACATCTACCACAGGCATCTCTTCTATGCAGACGAAAGAGGAACCACCGGTAGCGCGATAACCTTCTTCGAATGGCCGAACCTTCCACGCGGCAGCGTAGGGCTCGGCTCTCCTCACCACCTATCGTACAGCGTCCGGAAGGCGGATGCACTGTCTGGTTGGATCTCCTGGCTGAGTTCGAACGGCGTCCAAGCGACGGGCCCGTTCTCGAGAGGTCGACGCATGTCGGTGTACCTCAGGGACCCTGACGGAGTCACGCTCGAGATAACCGCACCGAACGACGAGTCCATAACCGCGGACTATATCGCAGACTCTGCGAGGAAGGCGTCTCCATCGAAGGCCATCTCGTCCGAGATGCGTCTCGTCGGGTTCGACCATGCGAGCCCCGTTACCTCCGACCCGGTCCTCACCTCCAAGTTCTTTAACAGGTTCCTCGGACTCGAGAGCAGCTTCACCGGTCGAAACCCTGACCAACCGTCCACAGAGATAACCGCAATAGGGAACGCTGACCGCCCGGAGTTCCTTCGCTATCTCGGCTCCTCTGGCGCGCCTCGTGGGTTCGTAGGTCACGGGAGCGTGCACCACATCGCCATGGCTGTCGAGGAGGACGAAGACCAGCTCAGGTTGCTGCGGCACCTCAACGACACCGGCGTTGGAAACTCCGGTATCGTCGACCGCTTCTGGTTCAAGTCTCTGTACTTCCACGACCCGGACGGGAACCTCCTGGAGGTGGCGACAAAGAAACCCGGGTACACGGCTGACGAAACTGCCGGCGAACTCGGAACGCGCCTCGTGCTGCTAAAATGGCTGGAGCCGCGGCGGAGCGAGATCGAGACGAGGCTGAAGCAGACCGACCAGAAGAACGCCCTCGCCGCATGGCCCCCGAGATACCAGGTTGCGCACTCTCCCCCAGAGGAGATTCCCGATGGCCGGCCAGAGGGATGAGAAGCCGAGTGAGGGGAGTTTGAGCTCGCCTCGGTCCGGGTCTCCGAAGCTAGCGTTCGTGCACAGGTTCGTCCCCCCCACGGGTCCCTCGGTGACGCTCCTCACCCTTCATGGGACCGGAGGGAACGAAGACGACCTCGTTCCACTCGGCGGGAGGCTCCTTCCGGGCGCCGCCATCCTCAGCCCCAGGGGGAAGGTTCTCGAGAACGGTATGCCGAGGTTCTTCCGCCGTTTGGCCGAGGGCGTCTTCGACACGAACGACCTAGTCGCGCGCACCGACGAGCTTGCGGAGTTCGTCGGCAAGGCTTCCGAAACCTACGGGTTCGACGCAGGGAAGGTGGTGGCTGTGGGCTACTCCAACGGGGCGAACATCGCGGCAAGCATGCTCCTCCTGCATCCCCAGGTCCTTGCCGGCGCGGTCCTCCTCAGGCCGATGGTCCCGTTCACGCTGCAGGGCGCACCAAGCCTTTCGCGGGTCAGGATTCTCATCGAGTCGGGGACTGACGATACCGTCATTCCGAATGAGCTTCCCGCGGAGCTGGCCAGGATGCTGGAGACAGCCGGTGCCCGGGTCAGGCTGCGCTGGCAGGATGGCGGAGGCCATACGCTCACAGAGGCGGATGTCGAGGCGGCGAGGGAATGGCTTTCCGAGAACTTCTAACGCCCCTGAAGAAGTTCGTTTCGGCCAATCATTAATAAACGGCGCTTCCCGCTCAGTGATTCATGTTCTGCAGGAAGTGCGGAACTCAGATACCCGACGATTCGGTGTTCTGTACGAAGTGTGGCACGCCGGTCGCGACGCCGCCGTCATCGGGAGGGGAAACCCCGGTGCTGGCCGCACCGGGCGCGGAGTACATCGAAGTCTTCCAGGGAGTCGTGGCCAAGGACAACTTCGACCTCTACGTCGCTGACACAAGGTTTGTCATGCTCAGGGTCCAGTCTGGCGGGAGCGGGGTCGGCAGTATGCTCGGGCCCGTTGGGGCGATCGTCGAGCTCGGGATGAGCAAGGCCAGGCGCAAGAAAATCGATGACGACCTCACTTTGGACCAGAAGCTCAGGAGGGACAAGAACAGCTTCGCGATGGACTACATTGTAATCGATTCGGTCAAGCTCGGGAAGGGTAAGTTGGGTGGGAGGGTGATGCAGGTTCGTTACGCGGACGAAAATGGAGCCTTCAAGAAGATAGACATCACGGTCAACGGCGAGCAGTACGAAAGACTCGCGAAACTCCTACCATCGGTGCCCGCCATAGCGTCAAAGTTCGAACTCAAGGCGTGACACTGCTCTCCAGAAGGGACTCGCGGCACGGTGTCGCCTCGGCGTCTTGTTCAACCGGACTCCGGCCCACTCCAACGGAAAGCGGTCCACGCCGACCTAAGGGCCTCCTCTCGCCTATGCCAGGGCGATAGGCCTGCCCTTCCGTGGAGGCGTCACCCTGCCGTGCTTCGCGATCGAGGGGAACAGGTCAGGCCTCTCCGTGTGCACGGGGATGATCGTCCGACCCCCGATGGCGTTCACGAGCGAACCCACCCTGCCCATCGGTGCGTGGCCGGACGCGTGCAGCTGATGGTAGCTGAAACCGAAGTGGCCGACCCAGTTTCGGATTACCTCCTCATCTTGCTCCCCCTCTTCGTTGAAGGCCTCCGTCGTCGCATGTATGTACGAACCTCCCCGGGCGGGCCTGATGTCTATCAGCTCGGGGAAGTACCACTGATCGAGGTGAAGGAACAGGTGCCCCTGCTGCTTCCTCACGTCCTCGGCCGTGATTCCGTCGTCCAGGAAGCCCCGTTCCCACTTCAGGTACTCGCCGTCGTCGTACGTCCCTCCCCGCTTCCTCCTCACGTACACGAGGACGTCCCTCCCGACCTCCGGAACGCCCAGGCGCTCGTCCTTCCCGAGCTCCTTGAGCAGCGCCGCAACCTTCATCGAGACGACCAGCCGCCTGCCCGACTTTCGGCAGGCGCGGTGAAAGGAAAGAATCCGGTCCACGTCGTTGCCTCGGAACGATGAGAAGACAAGGTTCTTGCTCCGCCGAAGGATAGAAGCCGTTTCGGTCTCGACATCCGCCTCACTGATGTCCATCTTCGAGTCTGTCTGCGCCACCCTGGTCCCCTCGGTGATTAGGGCGGCAGGTCTCGCCTTCGACGCGACGCTGACGAAATCCTCCGTCATCGACCCCATCGGGCCGTGGAAGCGGAAGTCTCCGGTGTAGGCGATGGGGCCCTCGGAGGTGTGCAGCACGAACCCATACGCGCCCGGGATGGAGTGGTCGACGTGGATGGGCTCTACCTCGATGGCGCCGATGCGAAACCTGTCCCCCGTGCGGAACGTCCTAATCTCGTGGCCGTCGAGGGGCGAACCGCCCGAGCTGCTGGCGGCCGCGTGTATGAGGGCTGCGGTGGCGCCACAGTAAACTGGAATCTCGGGGTCGACCAGGCCTATCCTTCCCATGTGGTCGTAGTGGTAGTGGCTCAGAAGGATCGCGTCGACCTCGGGCGCGACGTGCTTCAGCTTGGTGTTCTGAAGCGCCTCATCCGAGTACAGCCCGCTGACCTCAGGAAGGATTCCGAACTCGAAGTAGTCCCCGGCGCCGTTGACCTTCCTCGGTTCTATCCCTCCGGAGAAGAACGTCAATCCTTCGGAGAAACTGGCGCCGAAGTCAAGGAAGACCTTAGTGCCGCGGTCCGTGACGAGAATCTTGTTCCCGCCTATCTCGTTCACTCCCCCGTAACAGGTCACCGTGACTGCCATGAACCCAATTGCGGCGCCCCGTCTATAAGAACCTAGGACCTCTCGTTTCCGCGGCGTGGCGAATGCGACGTCGAAGGCGTGCGATGCGAACGCACGAAGACCTGCGTGAGGAACCAGGGTCGATTGGCGCTAGACGTCGGTGGCACAAGCGGGCGTCCCTTCAGCCTGGACGCCATGACTCTATGCGCGCTGTGAGCCCGGCCTTCACGGCGGGCCATTCATCCCTCGTTATCGAGTACATCATGGTGTCGCGGAGCGTTCCGTCCCTCCGTATGCGATGGTTCCTCAGCTTCCCTTCGAACTTGGCGCCCAGCTTGAGGATGGCCCGCTGGGACCTCTCGTTCCTAACGTCGGTCTTGATCTGCACGCGTACGGCCCCCCAGTCCTCGAACGCATGCCTCAGCAACAGGAACTTGCACTCGGGGTTCACCACGGTTCCCTGGAGCGTCGGAGAGTACCAGGTCCAACCGACCTCGACTCCCTTGTGCGCTGCCTGTATGTCCATGTAGCGGGTGCTCCCGACAAGACCACCCGTGTCCGGATGTGCCACCAGACTCGTGTCGGGCTTGAGCTTGACGACGAAGGCGAACTCCTCCCTTCTCTCCCAGGCCTTCTGTGATGTTGCCATCCAGTTCACCACCTCTTCCTTGGTGGTCAGAGAGGCAGACATACAGCTCCAGTCTACCCCCTCTCCGGCCTTCAGGATCGCTTCAGCGCGCGCCCCCTGAAGGGGTTCCAGCTCCACATATCTCCCTACCAGCGTGCACGGAGCCAGCGCGCTCATGTTTTACCGTTTCTCTGGTGGTTATTTCAGGATATATGGGACGCGTGGGCGCGCGAGGACCGGGCAAAACTCTATCTCGCCCGACAGCGTCGCCGCGGACGTGAAGACAGCAGGCGGTGCCAGACACGCCCGCTCCCCCGTCGGGCTAACGGCCATTCGAAAGCGAATCGAAGAAGGGTGGACCCCGCCAATCGCAAAGCTGCTGGGGTTCAGCCTGACCAAGATAGGCCGCGGGTGGGCCTGGATCGGGATTGACGTCGACCCTAGACACGCAAACCCGATGGGTACACTCCACGGGGGCGTAATCTGCGACATAGCGGACGCCGCGATGGGCATGTCCTATGTGAGCCTACTCGGGGCTCACGAGTCCTTCACGACGATCGAGATCAAGGCGAACTTCTTGCGTCCGGTCTGGTCGGGACACCTGGTGGCCAAGGGGAAGATTCTGAGGAAGGGGCGAACTCTGGGGTTGGCTGAGTGTCGCGTGCTGGACGAGCAGAAGAGACTCGTGGCGTACGCAACCTGCACCTGCATGACGGTGCCGTGCGTCCCCGGGAGGGAGCTCACGAGAGCGATGCACGAGAGGGCTCCGTCGCGTCACTGACTTAGGTCCACCTTGGCCTTGTCCAGCTTCGGATAGCGCATGCCAAGGTCCTGGAGCTTCTTCACGATTACGGTCGAGATGATCAGGTCCCTGAACCACGCGTGGTTCGATGGCACCAGATACCACGGAGCCCAGGAGGTACTGGTTCTTTCCAGCACGTCCTGGTACGCCTTCATGTACTCTCCCCAGAAGCGCCTCTCGTGCATGTCGTACATGCTGAACTTCCAGTGCTTCGTGGGGTCGTCGAGTCTCGCCTGGAGCCGCTTCTTCTGCTCCTTCCTGTCGATGTGCAGGTAGAACTTCACTACCACCGTTCCCTCTTCCGTGAGCATTCTCTCGAAATCGTTAATCTCCTGATAACGGTCCTTCCATACCTCCTTCGGCACGAGGCCATGGACCCTCTCCACGAGGACGCCCTCGTAGTGGCTCCTGTTGAAGATGACCATCTCCCCTGTCTCTGGGACCTGCGCGTGGACTCGCCAGAGAAAGTCGTGCGCGGCCTCCTCGGAGGTGGGAATCCCGAAGTGCGCGACCCTGACTCCCTGGGGGTTCACGCCCTCGAAGACGCGCCTAATCGTGCCGTCCTTTCCCGCTGTGTCCATCGCCTGCAGGACGATCAGCACCTTGTGCTTGTGTTCGGCATAGAGAAGCTCCTGGAGGGGGTCCAGCATCTTCACGAGCGCGTCGACCTCCTTGAGCCCGTCCTTCTTCTTTCCGCCGAACCCCGATGTGTCTGCGGGGTCGAATCGGTCTAGGCGCACCTTCGCGCCGGGATTGACCAGATACTGCTCCGTCGGAACCTCTCGGCTCAACGGCGATGAGCGGGCAACCCGACCTTTAGCCGTTGCGCGCCAGAACGCACCGGCGCACGAATGATATCAAGGAGCATCGCTCCGCCGACCCTCCGTCGGAGGCGCAGCCCGACCCAGGCCAAGGATTTACATAGTTTCAGAAGACGATGAAAGGCATGGGTCAGGCGCGAGTGAAGACCAGCCCCCTTTCGTCTATTGCGACGATCCTTATGGCAGTCCTTGGCATTTTCACCCTGATTTTCGTCAATTTGATAGTCGGCGTGGCTCTCATCCTCGTCGCCGCTGCGATGTACCTGTTCAACTGGTGGATGAGAGGGAAGATTCAGCGGTCCCTTGAGTAGGGTCTAGGCACTAATCCGTCTTTCTGCTGGCCATCAACAGCTTGGCCCTCTGTTGGCACTGGCCCGCCCTGTCTGCGTAGGCCTTCCAGACGGTGTAATTCTCTTGCCCCTTCGCCAGCAGGAGCAGGATGTCAGAGGCCTTCAGGTAGCTCAATATCGCTTCCTCGGAGCTGCCGGACTTCTCCTTTGCGACGGCTTCCGTGATCAGCTGTCCCGCATACCACTCTATCTTCTTGAGTTTCGAGGTCCCGCTGGCCGGCCGAGCCGCCTGGGCGGTGGCCGTCTTCGTTGTTGACATCCGCCAGCAATCGTCCGGGTCCGGCAAAAGAGAGCCGTGTCATTATTAGTGAACAAACGCGCGAATCGTGCGCAACCCTGACGCTCGCTGTTGCGCGAAGGAGGGTCAGGGCAGACCGACCTGGACCCCGCACCGCAAGGACGAAATACTGACCCCATGACTGGCAGCGTAGGGATTGAAACCCGACCAGCCGTCGACGCAGTGGATGAGGATAAGCGGGGGGCTACTGGTGGTAATCATCATCGTCGCAGCGGTGGTCGGGGTAGCCCTCACGGTCGCCTCCTTCTACCTGAACGCAGCACCTACGGGGACTACATCCATGGTTGGCACGCTCTACGTCAACAGCGGAGGACAGCTCAGCGCGGCCTCGACCTACACCGCGACGTACAACGTAACCCTCAGCTCGACCAACGGCGTGGGCACGATGAACCTCACGCTGATCTCGGATAGCAGCGACGCGCTCACGGTCCACGACTACAGCGTCACGGGGCTGGTGGCCAACCCCTACAACCTGACGATGTCCGTTGATGGGCAGACGATTGTGCTTCCCTGGATATCCAACAGCACCATCTGGAAGCAGAACAACGAGAGCTACATAGCCTCGTGGGGGCCCGCGGCCCCGACAGCCCAGCAGGTGGGCCTCATAGCCCCTCAGGACTTCCCCGGCCTGCAACCGGGCTACTACCTCGTGCTGATTCTCACCGTGCCCTCCCAGCCCTCGAACAATATCCCGTTCATGATCGCGACCTATGCAGAATCTTCGCCTGCATGA
>Ga0326728_10012152_pt1 | contig 19267 bp, 19 predicted proteins | sample MB3enrmetagenome_FD_207602 | JGI IMG/M metagenome (GOLD analysis project Ga0326728, IMG submission 207602) | Lab enriched peat soil microbial communities from McLean, Ithaca, NY, United States - MB31MN | ecosystem: Environmental > Terrestrial > Soil > Wetlands > Peat | place: USA: New York... | reverse complement strand
GGCGCCTGCTCCCCGGAAGGCGTCTGCCTGAAAAGAAAAAATGTACGCTTTTTGTTAGCCCCATCAACCCAAAAAGTGTTACCTATGTACCCGAACGTTTGTTACCCTTCTCCCCGGTCCAAACAGGAAGGCCGGGGGATAAGGTTCAGGAGCTTTATGCAGCGTTTGCTTAGAGTGCTCTGGGTGGGCCTGCAATTCAGCCTGCTCTCCGCCTTCAACCTGGGCTGGCGGGAAATCAACGTGGGCAACTGGATCACCCGGATTCAGCAGCGGGAATACACCCTGCGGGCCACCGGCTGGGTAAGGTCGGTGGCCGGGCTACAGTCGCTCCTAAGCGTTTACATGCTGGCCCTGTGGGTGCTTTCCTATTTCGGCCGGCCGTTTGATTAAGCTACGAGTCGCCTCACCGGCGCGGGCCCGCCTAAACGTTCATGACCATTTTTTAGTCACCGCCGAAAAGAAAAATCTCATGAAGGGGCGGCGTGCTCGCCGCCCCTGCCTAGGAATTTCATGCTAAAGCCTGCGGCTACGAAAACCCTCCATTGGAATAAGCATAATAGTTGTCTTACCTATTCGCATTCAATAGACATCAAAATGTAGGGGCGAACCTTGTGTTCGCCCATAAATTTAGGGCGAATACGAGATTCGCCCCTACGAAAATAATTTCCGTTTGATGGCGAATTGGTATCAATAGCTTTTTCTTATCCCCCCCACCTTTGCCCTCTCCCTACGCTAGAGGAGAGGGGATAAAGGGAATCAACTTTGCGAAAATCCTATAATAATGAGCCGAACTACAGGCGAGTAGCCTGAACCACCATGCCTTTTCTACCTTTTGCCCAGGCGAGACGCCGGAGACACCTTTCTTTTACTGACTACTGACTACTGGCTACTGACCACTGCCCCCTGCCCCTAAGGCTTGCAACTGCGGCAGGGGCTGTAGCCCTGGGAGTAGGCTTCTTTCAGGGAGTTGAAGCGCACCCGGTGGGCCGGGGCGATCTTGGCGGCCAGGGGGCAGCTGGGGCGGTGCAGGCACCGGCTGTCTTTATTGCCGATATAATAGGGTTCCTGCGTTTGCTGGGCCAGGGGTTTCTGCCAGAGGCCCCGGCCGGCGGCCATGGCCTCCTGCTGGGCGGCGTTCAGTTCCTCCTGGTGGCGCAGGTTGGGCGGGTGGGAATAGACCCGGGCCAGCCCCTGGCGCACCACGGCCAGATTGACCATGGCGCCGTCGGGAAGGTATAGGTAGGCGAGCAAGCGGCCGTAACGGTCGTAGCGCTCCCGGTCGTATTCCAGGCGCACCGTCTTCCCCTGGATCAATCCGCTGACGTAGTCCCTGGACTCATGGGCCAGAAACTCCGCCGGCCGGCCGTCTCGCTCCATTTCCGGGGCGTCCATCCCCAGAAACCTTACCCGGGCGCCGCCTTCCAGGACCGCGCTGTCGCCGGCGATGACCCGGACCACCCGGCCCTCCCGGGGTGGGCCCGGCGGGGGGCCGCAGCCCCAAAGCAATCCGGCCACCAGAATCAGAAGGGTCAGGGCGAGATGGCCTTTCCGGGAACCAGGCCGACAACTTTCCATAAGTCGGTTCATTTCTTTACAGAAGCAGCAATCGGCGGGCTATCGGCCTCCTTTCCCAAGACGGCTCCAGCATTCCGGGAGACAGAAATGGCCGCAAAATTAAATCCCCTAAGGATGGTGCCTGATTCCGGGTTCCGGTCTCCCAGCTAGATTACTCCTTAAGGCAAAGATCGTCCCCTCCATGGGGGGAGGGGGAAAGAACCGCGTTAACCCCGGGAACTCCCTCTATTTTGAGAGTAGAATTATATCTGCTTCATGTAAATATAAAAATGGGATAAGACTTATCCCGGAGGGAAATTTATTGCATAACCAGTAAGTTACAAAACTCCTGGAAAATTGATTCAGGAATCATCATGATTCTTGACCAGTATGAAAAAATTCCGAGAGAAATCAGGCCAGAGGATATTAAATTCGGAGGGAGAGATTTTCTGGTCATGCCTGATTCAGGACAATTTGGGCAAGCCCCCGTTTGCCGTGGCGCTTAATCGCCTGGCCGCCGCCGGCCCGTGCCCGCCTTGCTTTTTGCGGGAGGATGATTATTGTTATTAACCAACAAACTATCGAGCTATCCGGAGACTCACCCCCAAAATTACCCAGAAAGGAGATTAGCCATGGCATTAGAGATTTGTTGGCTGGATGATCTAACCAAGGCCCAGGAAACGGCGCGCACGTTAAATAAACCCATCTTCCTCGATTTTTATAATCCCCAGTGACTGGGCTGCCAACAGATGGGTGCGGTTACGTATCCCGACGAGCGCGTGGCCAAGTTTTTGTCCTTGAATTTTGTGCCGGTGCAGATCCAGTCCGCCAACACCGTCATGATGCAACGCTTTGCGGTGACCTGGACCCCCACCCTGGTAGTGCTGGATGCGGACCTGCGGGAACATCACCGGGCGGTGGGCTTTTTTGCGCCGGACGACCTGATCGCCACCTTGCTGGCAGCCAAAGGCAAATGGGCCCTGGGCACGGACCAGTTTGTGGAGGCCCGGGCCCTGTTCGAGGAGGTCATTTCTGCCTATCCCGACAAAGAGGCGGCCGCGGAAGCCCTTTTCTTCCTGGGGGTGGCAAAATACAAAATGAGCCACGACCCCAAACCATTGCGGCAAACCTACGAGGAACTCAAGGCCCGGTTTCCTCAAAGCACCTGGACCAAACAGGCGGACCATTACCGCTTGATTGGTAAATAGCCGCGCTTAGGGCGGCCGTCCCGGCTGCCTCCGGCACCAGGCCAAAAAGGGCAAGCGTATGGAAGTAAAGATCGGCGAGGCTCGCCTGGAATTGGTGGAGGGCGATATCACCCGGCAAGAGGTGGACGCCATCGTCAATGCCGCCAACTCCAGTCTGCAGCGCGGCGGCGGCGTGGATGGGGCCATTCACCGGGCCGGCGGTCCCCAGATCCAGGAAGAATGTCGGCGGATCGGCGGTTGCCCCCCGGGTGAGGCCCGCCTTACCACGGGCGGCAATCTCCCGGCCCGTTACGTCATCCACGCGGTGGGCCCGATTTATCGGACCGGGAGTCAGCAGGAGGCCGAGCTCTTGGCCTCCTGCTACCGGGAGAGCCTGAAGCTGGCCTCCGCCAAGGACCTCACTTCCGTGGCCTTCCCCTCCATCTCCACCGGGGCTTACGGCTACCCCATAAACGAGGCGGCCCGAATCGCCTTGAAGACGGTCATGGATTACCTGTCCCAGCATCCTGAGATTAAACTGGCCCGCTTCGTCTTATTCGGCCAGGCCGCTTATGGGGTTTACGAGAAGGCCTTGCGGGAGTTACTGCAGACTTATCCAGGCGCCCGGGAGCCCTAAGGCCAGGCGGTCTGTCCAGAAAAGTCTCACCTGGATGCAGGTGCGGCCCCGAAATTGCTCGGTTACTTCGGGTCTTTGAGGCGGCCTGCCAACTCTGCGAAGTGCCTGGCCCCCTCACCCCCCTCCCAACCCGGATAAGCGCCGCCGGGGAAGACGGGCTCCCCCCGACTTCTTCGGCTTTAGAACCTCATATGGGGTTGGGGATGGGGGTTTGAGGGAAGGGTAGGGGCCCGCAGCCCTTAGCCCCTTTCCCCCAAATCCATTGAAAAAATCCTTACATCTTAATCAAGCCGGCGGCCATTTTGCCAGCCATGACGGTGTTCTTCATCAGCATGGTGATGGTCATGGGCCCCACGCCCCCGGGCACTGGGGTGATGAAGGAGGCCTTTTCCGACACCGGCTCGAAGTCCACGTCGCCGCAAAGGATGGCCTTGCCGGTGGAGCTCATGCCGATGCGGTTAACCCCCACATCGATGACGCAGGCGCCTTCCTTGACCCAGTCGGCCTGGACATACTTGGGCTGGCCGGCAGCCACCACCAGGATGTCAGCCTGGCGACAGTGTTCAATGATTTTGTCCTTGGGGGTGCCGGTGTGGACGCAGGTGACGGTGGCATTGGCCCCGACCTTTTTCTGGATCATGATGGCCACCATGGGCTTGCCCACGATATTGGAGCGGCCCAAGATCACACATTCCTTCCCCTTGGGGTCGCCGTAGGCGCGAATGATGAGCTCCTGGCAGCCCGCCGGGGTACAGGGCAGAAAAACGTAATTGCCGATGAGGATGCGGCCGACGTTCACGGGGTGGAAAGCGTCCACGTCCTTATTGGGGTCGATGGCTAACAACACCTTGTTGGTGTCGATGTGCTTGGGCAGGGGCAATTGCACCAGGATACCGTGGATCTGGGGGTCCTTGTTGTATTTGTTAATCAAGGACAGTAAGGCTTCTTCGCTGAGGTCCGGGGACTGATTGTCCTGGATGGAATAGAAGCCCAGCTCATGGGAGGTCTTCTGCTTGGCGGTGACGTAGCTGACGGAGGCGGGGTCCTCCCCCACCAGAATTGTGACCAGGCCGGGAGTGACGTTATGTTTGGCCTTCAGTTCGTCTACTTCTTTTTTTAACTCCTCGCGGATCTGGGCGGCGACTTCAGCCCCTTTGATCAATTTGGCAGCCATTTACCTGGCCTCCTTCATTTGTGATTTTTTTCATTAATACCATCAATTGTTCCTCAACTCAATGGAAAAATTCACGGCGATTTATCCGAGAAAAACCGGCTTAGTCAGGGAAAGCGAGGCGATGCCGACGGCTGACGCTTTTCTTTTTTTTGAGACTTGGGTATAATATTAAAATTATTGATTATTGGAGTGGCAAGCGTGGCTTTAATTGTCCAAAAATATGGCGGCACCTCCGTGGCCAATCCGGACCGCATCGCCAACGTGGCCAACCGGGTGGTCAAGAGTTGGCAGGAAGGCAACCGGATGGTGGTGGTGCTCTCTGCCATGGCCGGCGAGACCGACCGCCTGATCCGCTTGGCCAGGGAAATGGCGGAAGACCCGGACCCCCGGGAACTGGACGTGCTGCTGGCCACCGGCGAGCAGACCACCGTCTCCCTGTTCAGCATCTTTCTCCGGGCTCAAGGAGTGCCGGCGACCTCGCTGCTCAGCCACCAGGCCCGCATCTACACCGACCGGGCTTATGGCCGGGCCCGCATCCTGGGAATCGACACCGCCCGCATTAAGGAAGAATTGAAGAAAAGCCGCATTGTCACCGTAGCCGGCTTCCAGGGGGTGGATGAAGTGGGCAATATCACCACCTTAGGCCGGGGAGGGTCCGATACCTCGGCGGTGGCCATCGCCGCCGCCCTGAAGGCCGAACTGTGCGAAATCTTTACTGACGTGGATGGAATCTATACTACCGATCCCCGGCTCTCCCCCAAGGCCCGCAAGCTGGAGCGCATCTCCTATGACGAAATGCTGGAGTTGGCTTCCCTGGGGGCCAAGGTCCTGGAAATCCGGTCCGTAGGTTTTGCCCGGCGTTATGGCGTGCCTCTGGTGGTGCGCTCCAGTTTTTCTGAGGAACCGGGCACCCTGGTGACCAGAGAGGATGAAGAAATGGAAATCGTGCCAGTATCCGGCGTGGCCTTAAGCAGAAATGACGCCCGGGTCACCATCACCCGGGTTCCCGACCGCCCTGGCATCGCCCGGCGTCTCTTTCGCCCCGTGGCGGACGCCAACATCGTGGTGGACATGATCATTCAGAACACCAGCATCGATGGCTACACCGATCTCACTTTTACCGTGCCCCAGGGGGACTTGAAAAAGACCATGGAACTTCTGAAACCGGTGGCCACCGAGATCGGGGCCCAGCAGGTGCTGAGCGATGAAAACATCGCCAAGGTTTCCATCGTGGGCGTGGGCATGAAGAACAATGCCGGAGTGGCGGCCAGGATGTTTGAGGCCCTGGCCGGGGAAAACATTAACATCCTGATGATCAGCACCTCGGAGATCAAGATTTCCTGCGTTATCCAGGACAAGTACGGGGAATTGGCGGTCAGGGTGCTGCACGATGCCTTCGGGCTGGAGAATCCGCCGCCGAAGAAAAAATAGTTTCCCAGGGGCGAACCTGGGGTTCGCCCACCGTTACCGGGCGAATACCAGATTCGTCCCTCTAGAGGCAGCCCATGCGCCAGGTAAAGATCTACGACACCACCCTGAGAGATGGCACCCAGGCGGAATATTTTAACCTGTCCTTATCCGACAAAATCCGCATTGCCAAGAAGCTGGCGCAGTTCGGCATCCACTATATCGAGGGCGGCTGGCCCGGCTCCAATCCCAAAGACCGGGATTTCTTTGAAGAAATCCGCCAATATGGCGACGTCAATAGCAGCCGCATCGCCGCCTTTGGCAGCACGCACCACAAGGACCGGCCGCCGGAGTCGGACCCGGTGTTTCAGGAACTGCTCCTCAGTCGGGCCCAGGTGATCACCATTTTCGGCAAGTCTTCTCTCTTCCAGGTGAAGGAGATTTTGCAGACCACCCCGGAGCGCAACCTGGAGCTCATCCACCATTCCCTGGAGTACCTCCGGCCCCGGGTGCAAGAGCTCTTCTACGATGCCGAGCACTTTTTCGACGGCTTCAAGGACGACCGGGAATACGCCCTTAAGACCCTGGAGGCCGCCGTGGCCGGCGGGGCCCAGGTTTTGGTGCTGTGCGACACCAACGGGGGCACCCTGACCTTCGAGCTAACCGAGATCATCAAGGCGGTGCAAGAGCGCCTCCCCGGCCTGCCCCTGGGCATTCACGCCCACAATGACGCGGAACTGGCGGTGGCCAATAGCCTGGTTGCGGTGGAGCTGGGCTGCGTCCAGGTGCAGGGCACCATCAACGGCTTCGGCGAGCGCTGCGGCAACGCCAACCTCTGCTCCATCATCCCCGCCCTGAAGCACAAAATGGGGATCGACTGTATCCGCGACGATAAGTTGCAGAAATTAACGGAAATTTCCCTCTTCGTTTACGAGCTGGCCAACGTGGCGCCCAATCGCTACCAGCCTTACGTGGGAATGAGCGCCTTCGCCCACAAGGGCGGGGTGCACGCCGCCGCGGTGAAGCGCAATCCCAAGGCCTATGAGCACCTCGGCCCGGAGCTGGTGGGCAACGTCCGTCATCTGCCGATTTCGGACCTCTCAGGCAAGAGCAGCATCTTCCTCAAGGCGAAGGAGTTGGGATTGGAACCCGCGGCCCATGACCGGGAAGTGAAGTTTGCCCTGGAAAAGATGCAGGAGCTAGGCTTGAAACTGCCACCCAAAAGCACTGAGGCCCTGGAAACCATCCTGGAGCGGGTCAAGGATCTGGAGGCCCAGGGTTATCAGTTCGAGAGCGCCGAGGCCTCCATGGAGCTACTGCTCCGGGCTGCCCTGGGCCGACATAAAGAATACTTCCGCCTGCTGAGCTACCGGGTGGTGGACCAGAAGGTGAGGGAGGACGAACCTCCGATGCCCGAAGCCACCATCCGGGTGCGGGTGGGGCCGCACGAAGTCCATACCGCCGCCATGGGCAACGGCCCGGTGAACGCCCTGTTTAGGGCGCTGCTCAAGGCCCTGATTCGCTTTTACCCGCGGCTGGCCGAGATGCGCCTGGAGGACTACAAGGTGCGGGTGCTGCCCGGCACCGGCAGCACCGACGCCACGGTCCGGGTCCTCATCGAGTCCCGGGACGCCCACGACCGCTGGGGCACCGTGGGGGTCTCCGCCGACATTATCGAGGCCTCCTGGATCGCCCTGGTGGATGGGATCAACTACAAGCTCTTCAAGGACGAGCAGGGCAGCATTAAATAGGTGGCGTAAAGCTCAGACCTGGGAAAAAGGCGAAAGGGGGAATAGGCGCAAAGGGAGGAAAGCCTGGCCAGTTCTTTTCCCATTTCCCTTTTTCCCATTTCAGCTTTTCTCCCTTTAATTATGCGCCTCCCTTATTTCAACCGGAGACAGCAGGGAGTCATCCTGTTATTGGCGGCCGGCCTGTTGTTGTTATGGGCCTGGCGGGCCAACTTTTTTCGGGCTCCCTCCTCCCCCCCGCCCCGGCAGCTTAATTTCATCTTTGTGGAAGTGAGCGGCCCCGGGGCCCATCCCGGGGTCTATGTCTTTGGGCACCCACCAACCCTGGCGGAAATCTGGCAAAAAAGCGAGGCGCGGGGACCTGCGCCGGCCACCGCCGAGAAGGTGACTTCGGGCCGGCGGGTGGAGATCGGCGAAGACGGCCATTACCAGGTGTTGCCAATGCACGGTGCCGAACTCCTGACCCTGGGCCTGCCCCTGGACCTGAACCAGGCCAGCGCCACGGACCTGGCCGCCCTGCCGGGAGTAGGCTTTGCCCTGGCTCAGCGTATTGTTGATTACCGCCAGCAGCATGGCCCTTTTAAAAAAGTTGACGAGGTGATGCAAGTTTCTGGCATTGGTCCAAGATTGCTGGAGAAGATCAAACCTCGCCTGATTATTGCTGAGGGAAAAGAAACCGCAGACAAATGCAGATAATTATTATCTTTCTTTATCCGCGTCCATCTGCGGTTAATAATCTATGCTGATCCTGGGCATCGAAACCTCCTGCGATGAAACCGCGGCGGCGGTGGTGGCCGACGGCCGCCGCATCCTGTCATCCGTGGTGGCCACCCAGTTCGAGCTGCACGCCCAGTACGGCGGGGTGGTGCCGGAACTGGCGGCCCGGCGGCATCTGGAGAACATTCTCCCGGTAATTCAGGCGGCCCTGGACCAGGCCGGGGTGACCCTGAACCACCTGGACGGCCTGGCCGTAACCCAGAGGCCCGGGCTCATCGGCGCCCTGGTCATCGGCATGGCCGCGGCCAAAACCCTGGCCTTCCTCCATAAACTCCCCCTGGCCGGGGTGCACCACCTCCAGGCCCATATCCTGGCGGCCTTTCTGACTGACAATCCACCGGCCTTTCCCCTGGTGGCCCTGGTGGTTTCCGGGGGCCACACCAACCTCTACCGGGTGGCCAGCTTCCTGGAAATGGAATTATTGGGGCGCAGCCGGGACGACGCCGCGGGCGAGGCCTTCGACAAGGTGGCCAAGCTCCTGCAACTGGATTATCCCGGCGGGGTCCAGATCGAGGCCCTGGCGGCTCACGGCGACTCCAAAGCCCTTCCTCTCCCCCGGCCCCGCATTCCCGAAGAGCCTCTCACCTTCAGTTTCAGCGGCCTCAAGACCGCGGTGGCCCTGCAGCTCAAAAAACACCCGGAAATTTTGGCCGATTCCCAGGCCCGGGCCGACCTGGCCGCCAGTTTTCAGGAGGCGGTGGTGGACTCCCTGGTGAGCCGGGCCTGGCTGGCCCTGGAGCAGACCGGCTGTGGGCGTTTGGTGGTCTGTGGCGGGGTGGCGGCCAACGGCCGCCTGCGCCGGGTCTTGCAGGACCGGGCCACGGCCGGCGGCGTCGGGCTGTTCCTGCCGCCGCCCCACCTCTGCGGCGACAATGCCGCCATGGTGGCCGCCCTGGGTTATCACCTGCTCCGGGCCGGCCAGCGCCTGGACCTGGATGCCGACGTGTTCTCCCGGGGATAGGCGGCCACCCCATTATCGTTAGATGGTGGAATAACCGTCACGTCCAAAATTCCGGGGCTATTCCTTTCTTAGATAATTCCATTTAGTTATAATGAAAAAATCTTTTTGAGAGGGGGACAAGCTGGGTGGCCGGCGCCCAGCCAGGCAAAATCATGGAGCGGCCCCTGGGGGAACGCCTGGCTCTGTTGACTGATCTTTATCAGTTGACCATGGCGGCCTGCTATTTTGACCAGGGGATGGCGGATGAAGCCACCTTCAGTCTATTTATCCGCCAGTATCCCGCCCACCGGGGCTACTTTGTCGCCGCCGGCCTGGCCGAGGCCCTGGAATATCTGGAGACCCTGTCCTTTACCGAAGACGACCTGGCCTACCTGGAAAGCACCGGCCTCTTTAAGCCCCCTTTTCTCGATTACCTGAAGCAGTTGCGCTTCACCGGCGAGGTGCACGCCCTGCCGGAAGGAAGTCTCTTTTTCAAAGACGAGCCCATCCTGGAGGTGAGCGCCCCGATCCTGGAGGCCCAACTGGCAGAGACCTTCATTATCAACGCGGTCGGCCTCCAGACCCTGATCGCCAGCAAGGCGGCGCGCTCCGTCTATGCCGCGCAAGGTCGGCCGCTGGTTGATTTTTCCCTGCGCCGCACCCAGGGCTCTGATGCGGGTCTGAAGGTGGCCCGGGCCAGCTACCTGGCCGGGTTTCTTGGGACCAGCAACGTCCTGGCGGGCAAACTCTACGGCCTTCCCATCTTCGGGACCATGGCCCATTCCTTCATCTCCAGCTTTGCCCAGGAAATCGAGGCCTTCCGGGTTTTCTCCCGGGTCTTTCCCGGCAGCACCACCCTACTCATTGATACCTACGACAATATCGCCGGGGCCCGGAACGCCATCCAGGTGGCCCGGGAGATGGAGGCCCGGGGCCACCGCCTGCAGTCCGTGCGCCTGGATAGCGGCGACATGGCCGCCATCAGTCGAGAGGTGCGCCAACTCCTGGACGAGGCCGGCCTTGCTTCCGTCCGCATCCTGGCCAGCGGCGGCTTCGACGAAGCTAAAATCGCCCGGACCCTGGCCGCCTGGGGCCGGATCGACAGCTTTGCGGTGGGCACCAGGATGGGGGTGTCCGCCGACGCCCCGTACTTCGACATCGCCTATAAACTGGTAAAATATGACGGCCGGCCGGTGCTGAAGCTCTCCACCGGCAAGGTCACCCTGGTGGGAAAAAAACAAATTTTTCGGCATTATGACGAGCAGGGTAAGATGCAACGAGATGTCATCGCCCTGCGGGGCGAGGCGGTCCCCGGGGACGAACCGTTGCTGCGCCCGGTGATGCGGCAGGGCCGGATTATCCCGCCGCAGCCCTCTCTGAAGGACAGCCGGGACTATTTTCAGGCGCAGTTTGCCCGCCTGCCCGAACCTTACAAGACCCTGATAGAGCCGCGGCTTTATCCGGTGGCCCTGAGCCCTGGACTCCGGCAGTTGCAAGCAGAAGTGGAGGATAAAATGCGACAAGGGGAATTGGGGGAAAGCTGAGCTGACATGGGACTTACCGAATCTCTCTGTTACTATAACACCTGGTTCATCAATCAATGCAGCTACCTCGGCATCTTCGTGCTCATGGCTCTGGAGAGCATGGTCGCTCCGGTTCCCAGCGAGCTGGTGATGCCGTTTGCCGGCTTTTTGATCTTCAGCGGCCACTTCGATCCCTGGGCGGTGATGGTGGCCAGCAGCCTGGGGTCCATCGTCGGCTCGGTACTCTCTTATGGCCTGGGGATGTTGGGGGAGCCGGTGGTGCTGCGTTACGGCCGCTACCTGTTCCTCAATGTGCATCATTTGGCCTGGACCCAGAAGTTTTTTGACCGCCACGGCGGCAAGACCATCTTCATCTCCCGGTTTATCCCGGTGGTGCGCCATCTCATTTCCATCCCGGCCGGGCTGGCCCGGATGTCCCTGGCGCCTTTTCTGCTTTATACCCTGGTGGGGGCCAGCCTGTGGAATGGCTTTCTCGCCTACCTGGGGGTGCGCCTCAAGGAAAACTGGCGGCTCATTCAGCAATACACCCATATCCTGGATTACGGCGTCGCCGCGGCCCTGGTGGCGGCAATGGGTTATTTTCTCTGGAAGCTCAAGAATTCACGGGAAGCCGCATGACCGCCGCTCCTACCAGAGCCGCGCCCTTGGCCGATTTTGACTCCCGCCGGCGGCGTTCGCCGGAGCCTATCACTGCGGCCATCATCAATCCGGAGCGGGAAGGGTGGGAAGAAGCCGTATCCCCCCGCATTATCCTGACCTTTACTTTGCCGGACTTTCGTTTTCTCTGCCGCCTGGCCAACGCCGCCGGGCCGCCCCGGTACCTCTGGAATTGCGCCGTGCAAGAGGGGACCTGGATGGGCCAGACCATCACCGTGGTGGCCCCGGCCATTGGGGCGCCTTATGCCGCCGTAGTTCTGGAAAAGCTCATCGCCCTGGGAGCCACGATGGCGCTGGCCCTGGGATGGTGCGGCTCCCTGCACGCCCAGGCCCCCATCGGCGCCGTGATTTTGCCGGAGACCGCCATTAGCGGAGACGGCACTTCCAGGTACTATTTCCCGGGGGAAGACCGGCATAGCCCCCATCCGGCGCTGCTGGCCCATTTGCAGCAATGTCTGGAACAAGCGGAAATAGCCTTCAAACGAGGCCGCATCTGGACTACGGATGCCTTTTACCGGGAGACGGTGGAACTGGTGCGGGGCCATCAAGAGCAAGGGGTTCTGGGGGTGGAAATGGAAATGGCGGCTTTGTTCGCCGTGGGCCGCTTCCGCCAGGTCCCGGTGGCCGGCTTACTGCTGGTTTCGGATGAGCTGGCCGACCTGAGCTGGCGGCCGGCGTACCGCCGCGAGGAGTTGCGGCAGCATTTCCGGCAGGCGCGTCACGAGGCGGCTCGCCTCACCCTCACGGCCGCGGCCCAATGGCGGGGTGAGCATGCTTGATGGGGCGCTGCTGGCCCTGGATATCGGCGGGGGAACCCAGGACCTCTTTATTTGGGAGCCCGGCCAGGCCGTGGAAAACGCGGTAAAATTGGTGTTGCCGGCGCCCACCCAGATCCTGGCTCGCCGCCTGGCCCGGCTGACCGCCGCCGCCCGCCCCGTTTTCCTGAAGGGCCGGCTTATGGGCGGCGGGGCCCTGGGCGGGGCGCTGCGCCGCCATTTGGCCCGGGGACTGCCGGTCTACGCCACCCGCCAGGCCGCCTTGACCTTCAGCGATCGCCTGGAGGTGGTGGAGGGCTGGGGAGTGGTTCTCACCGAGACCCCGCCTTCGGAGGCCGCATCCCTCACCCTGGGGGACGTGGATCTGGAGGGGCTGAACCGGCTGCTGACGGCCTTCGAGGTGCCCCTGCCTCGCCACTTTGCGGTGGCGGTGCAGGACCACGGCTTTGCCCCGCAGGAGAGCAATCGCCGCTTTCGTTTCCGGTATTGGGAAGATTTCCTGGCCCGGGGCGGACTGTTGCGAGACCTGGCCTTCCGCCAACCACCGCCTCGCTTCACCCGGATGCAGGCGGTGGCCGAATCCTTGCCGGGGGCGGTGTTGATGGATACCTGCGCCGCCGGGGTCCGGGGGGCGCTGCTGGACCCCCAGGCTCGGGAACAGTTGGACGCCGGGCTGATGGTGGTGAACCTGGGCAATGCCCACACCTTTGCCGCCCTGGTCCGGGGAGAGCGCCTCTGGGGCATCTACGAACACCATACCGGGTTGCTTAACCGAGTCAAGTTATTTGACCATCTGGGCCGGTTCCAGGCCGGTGAGACCACCAATGAAGAGGTTTTTGCCGACCAGGGGCATGGTTGCGCTTACGCCCCCGATTATCCCAAGAGCAAGCCCTTCGCTTTTACTGTCATCACCGGCCCCCGGCGGCGCCTGGCCCAGGGCTGGCCCGGGGTCTTCGCCGCGCCCCTGGGAGACCTGATGCTCAGCGGCTGCTTCGGCCTGGTGCAGGCTTATCTGGATTTAGAAAATCTGCCGGCAAGTTTATTGATTGAGTGATTACTAGGAAATCGGCTATAATTGTTAAACAGTCCCAACTTGGGTCTCCTTATAAGCTCAGTCCTCGGATGAACGTTAAGGAAGCACATCTGATTCAAAGAGTCCAAGGGAGGAAAAATGGAGGTCAGGTTTTGGGGCACCCGGGGCTCAATTCCTGCCCCCGGAGCTCATACCCTGGAGTTCGGGGGCAACACCTCCTGCCTGGAAATCCTGCTGAATTCCGGCAGGCGCCTGGTCATTGACGGCGGCACCGGTCTGCGTCTGCTGGGCAAGCAGCTGATGGAGGCGGCCGCTCCTGTCAGTATGCACTTGCTTCTCAGCCACGGGCACTGGGACCACCTCCTGGGCATTCCCTTTTTTGCCCCCATTTATCAAGAATCCACGGAAATCCTGGTGGACGGCTGGCCCCCGGCCTTCCTGGCCATGACCCGGGTTTTCGACAGCCACATGGGCGACGGTTTTTTCCCGGTGTCTTTTGACTATCTCAAGGCCCGCATCGATTATCTCAACCGTTTGGCCCATGGGTCCCTGGAAGTGGACGGCGCCCGCATCGACGTTATTGCCCTTAACCATCCCCAGGGAGGCTTCGGCTTCCGGGTTTATGAAGACCGCCAGGTTATGGTGTTCATCACCGACAACGAGCTGGGGGCGGCAAAAGGCCAGAGAATGCCAGAATTTGTCGATTTTGCCCGGGACGTTGACCTGCTGATCCACGACGCCCAGTACCTGCCGGCCGAAATACCGGAGCGTCGGGGCTGGGGCCACTCGACCTATGAGGAGGCGGTAAACCTGGCGATGGCGGCCGGGGCCCATAACCTGATTCTAACGCACCACGATCCTACCCGCAGCGACGCCGAGGTGGAAAAGATCATCGAAGCAGCCCGGCAACTGGCGGCCGGCCGCGGAAACCCGAATTATATCGACGCCGCCCGGGAAGGGGCCTGTTACCGGCTGCCTTGAGGGCGGTTTCCGGTCCTCGGTTTTCATTAAGATGAAGTAGGGCGGTCAGAGGACCGCCCTTTTTACCGTCCACCGGAGGCAAATGGAGGACTGGCCTAACTTTGCTGAGGGAAAAACCGCGGCTATCTTTCTTTCCCTTCCGGTTTTTAGTAAACTAGCAACTAACTGGCATTATTCAGGTTTTTATGAATCCAGGATTATCTGGAAAACCGGCGAAGCGACTGACTCCTCTTGAGGACCGCAACCTGGTCCTTATCGGCTACCGCGCCACGGGCAAGACCGCGGTGGGCGCCGCTCTGGCCCGCATTTTGCGGCGCCCCTTCGTGGATTTGGACCAGGTGTTGGTGGCTGAAGCCGGCCAATCCGTGGCCGAAATTGTGGCCCAAGGCGGTTGGGAAGAGTTTCGTCGCCGGGAGAAAGAGCTGGTGGCCCGCTACTGCCATCCTGGGGGACAGGTGCTGGCCACCGGCGGCGGCGTGGTTCTGGACCCGGAGAACGTCCAGGCATTGCAGGAAAACGGCGTGATTATCTGGCTCACCGCCGAGCCGGACGCCATCCGGGCCCGGCTGGAGGCGGATCGGCTCCGGGATGCCTTCCGCCCCAGCCTCACCGGCGGCGACCCCGTCACCGAGGTCCTGGAGGTGCTGAAATTTCGGGAACCCTTATATCGAGCGGCGGCCCGGGTGATTATCGATACCACCAACCAATCCATCCCCCAGATAGTGCAAGAGATTTTGGAGACTCTAAAACTTAAGGAGGCCGCCAACCTTGGCAGGTAACACTTTCGGGCAGGTCTTCCGGGTCACCACCTGGGGCGAATCCCACGGCCCGGCCCTGGGCGCGGTCATTGATGGCTGTCCGCCTCGGCTGTCCTTGCGCCCCGAGGAGGTGCAACAGGAACTGGAGCGGCGCCGCCCCGGGGTTCAGGCCCATGCCACCAGCCGGCGCGAGCCGGATCAAGTGGAGATTCTTTCCGGCGTCTTTGAGGGCCGCACCACCGGCAGCCCCATCAGCCTCCTGGTTTACAACCGCGATGTCAGGAGCCAGAATTATGACGCCCTGCGGGAGGTCTTTCGCCCAGGCCACGGTGACTTTACTTACCAGGCCAAGTATGGCATCCGGGACCACCGGGGCGGAGGTCGGGCCGCGGCCCGGGAGACCGTGGCCCGGGTGGCGGCGGGCGCGGTGGCCCAGAAGGTCCTGGATCGGGATAAGATCCAGCCGGTAGCCTATACCCTGGAATTGGGCGGGGTTCGGGCTAAAGAGATTGACGAAGCCATCATCTGGAACAACCCCTTCTGTTGTCCGGATGCCCAAATGGTCGAAGCCATGGCCGCCCGGGTCCAGGAGGTCAAGGCCCGGGGTGATTCCTTGGGCGGCCTGGTGCAGGTGCGGGTGCGGGGCTGCCCGCCGGGCCTGGGGGAACCGGTTTTTGATAAGCTGGACGCAGTCCTGGCCCAGGCGGTGATGTCAGTCGGGGCGGTCAAGGGCGTGGAGATCGGCGCCGGCTTCGCCGCGGCCGGGATGCTGGGCTCGCAGCACAACGATCCCCTGGTCCCCGGCGGTTTTGCCTCCAACCACGCGGGCGGCATCTTGGCGGGGATCAGTAATGGTGATGAGATCGTAATCACCGCCGCAGTGAAACCCATCCCTTCCATCGCCCAGGAACAACAGACCATTGACCTGGAGGGGCGCCCCCGCACCATCCGGGTGGGCGGCCGCCACGACCTCAGCGCCATCCCCCGCATCGTCCCGGTGATCCTGGCCATGGTGCGGCTTACCTTGGCGGACTTTCTCCTGCGCCAGAGGGCCAGCTTATGAGCGTAAAGATTGGCCTCATCGGGGGCCGAGGCCAGATGGGGCGCTGGTTCAGGCGCTTCTTTACGGCCCAGGGGCTGAAGGTCCTGGTGGCCGACGTGGACACCGAGCAGACCTCCCAGGAAGTGGCCCGGCTGGCGGACGTGGTGGTGCTTTCGGTGCCGATGCCCAAGGTGAAAGAAATAATCCGCGAGCTGGCCCCCCATATCCGCCCTGAGGCCGCTTTGATAGACCTGACTTCGGTAAAACAGGGGCCGATGGCCGAAATGCTGGCCCATTTCCCTGGCGAAGTGGTAGGAACCCACCCCCTCTTCGGCCCGGGGGTGAAAAGCATAACTGGCCAGACCGTGGTTCTCTGTCCCGGCCGGGGGGAGCGTTGGTTCAACTGGCTCAAGGAAATGCTGGAAAACGCCGGGGCCAAGGTGAAGGTCACCTCGCCCACCCAACACGATCGCCTCATGTCCGTGGTCCAGGGGTTGGCCCATTTTTCCCTCATCGCCCTGGAGATGGCCATCCGGGAGTTGGGGGTGTCGCCTCAGGATTTGGAGGATTTTGCCACCCCAACCTTTTCCACCCTGCACCACCTTGCCCGGCGGTTATTTACCCAGGATGCCGCCCTGTATGCCTGCATCCAGCTCCAGAATCCGGCCAATCGGGTGGCCCTGCGGGCCCTGGAGGACTCGGTGGCCGATATCCTCTACTTCATCCAACGCCAGGACGCCGACGGCCTGGTGCGCTTGATCACCAGCCTCAAGGAAGGGTTGCTGGCGGAAGGCCAGGGCGAGGCGAGCGAAAAATGAAAAAGCGCCGAAGTTTGCGCGGTCTGAGGGGTTGATTTTCCTCGTCCCAAGCTGCGCCTGGCTTGGGGAAGAGCCCGAGCCAGGCTTGGGCCGCCTCAGGTCCAGAGGCTTGGTGGGGAAATTAGGATTGGGGGAGGCTTATGCTCGAACTCAAGTTTGTCCGGGAGCATCTGGCGGAACTGGAGCAGGCCATGAAGAACCGGGGAGCCGCAATCTCCCTGGATGAATTCCGCCTGCATGACGGCGAGCGCCGGCGCCTGCTGACTCGGGTGGAAGAACTGCGCTATCAACGAAACACCTGGTCCCAAGAGATCGGCGGCCTGATGAAAGCAGGGAAGGCGGAGGAAGCCCAGGACCTCAGGGCCAGGGTAATGGTCATCAACGAGGATATCAAGGAACTGGAAGCCCAGGCCGAGCAACATGATACCTGGATAAAGGAGTTCCTGATGATCCTGCCCAATCTGCCGCACGCCACCGTGCCCCTCGGCGCCTCCAGCGACGACAATCCGGTGGTCAAGACCTGGGGCGAGCCCCCGGCCTTCGATTTTAAGCCCCGGCCCCATTGGGAAATCGGCGAGGCCCTGGGCATCCTGGACTTCGAGCGGGCCGCCAAGGTCACCGGGGCCCGCTTCGCCCTGCTCAAAGGCGCCGGCTCCCTCCTGGAGCGGGCCCTGATCAACTTCATGCTGGACCTGCACACCAAGAAGCATGGCTATCTGGAGGTGCTGCCGCCCTTCATCGTCAATGAAGACTCGATGAAGGGCACCGGGCAATTACCCAAGTTCAAGGAAGATCTCTTTAAACTTGAAGGGTTTAATTATTATCTGGTGCCGACCGCCGAGGTCCCGGTGACTAATATCCATCGGGATGAAATCCTCCCAGGCGAAGACCTTCCCCTGTATTACACCGCCTATACCCCTTGCTTCCGCTCCGAAGCCGGCTCTTATGGCAAAGACGTCCGCGGCCTGATCCGTCAGCATCAGTTCGACAAGGTGGAACTGGTGAAATTCACCGCCCCCGAGACTTCCTATGATGAACTGGAACGCTTGCTTCAGGATGCGGAAGAAGTCCTGCAGGAACTGGGGCTTCATTACCGGGTGGTGGTGCTGTGTACCAGTGATCTTGGCTTTGCGGCGGCCAAGACCTACGACATCGAAGTCTGGCTGCCGGGCCAGGAGCTGTATCGGGAAATCTCTTCCTGCAGCAATTTCGAGAGCTACCAGGCCCGCCGGGCCGCCATTCGCTTCCGGCGCCCCGGCGCCAAGGGCACCGAGTTGGTCCACACTTTAAACGGCTCCGGCCTGGCGGTGGGCCGCACCATGGTGGCCATCCTGGAAAATTACCAGCAGGCCGACGGCAGCGTGGTCATTCCGAAAAAGCTGCGGCCCTTTATGGGAGGAATGGAGAAAATCAGTAGTCAGTAGTCAGTGAAAACCAGATTTTTGTGAGGGCTTTACCGAAAGAAAAAGTCACTCTTTAAAAGTAAGAGAGACTTTTTTATTGCCTTTACTGATTACTGACTACGGCCTCACTTCCCCCGCACCCGGTCGTTGGGCTTGAAGGGCCCGCCGTTCACGGGGGTGGCCACGGCTCCGGTGTTCCCCAGAAGTTCCGTGACCTTCAGCTCCCCCTGGGTCTCATCCGAGGTGTATCCCAGGACCGCGTGGGTGGTGGGGTTGATCACTTCTTTGCCCGGGCTCACCACCCGCAGGCGATCACCCACCTTGAGTCCGGCATTCTGGCCCAGATTTAGGTAAACCTTGCCCTCTTTGATAAAATCTACCCGCCCGAACCAGGGGATGTTCTCCAACAGCCCGCCTACCCTCAAGGCATTTGCGTTGGCGAACTTGGTCACTGCTTCGACATTGATGTTGCCGCTCTCCGCCGTGCCGGCGAAGGACTGTTCTTTAACCCCCGCGAAGGTATCGTAAATCTGCACGGCCATGGCGGCCGCCCCGCCCTTCTCCGGGGGGATAATGCCGGTCAGGACGACCCCCTGCACCCCCAGGTAATCCCCCAGGGCCTTGATGTTGGGCGGCAGGTACAGCTTGCCGGAGATTTGGGCTTTTCCCTGGGCCTCCTTCACCTGATCCATACTTGCTACCACGATGTCTTTGGTCCGGCCGAGGGCTTCTCCCAGGGCAATGGCCAGGGTCCGGTTGAGCCCCTCAAGACTGGTGGGAGTGTCCAGATCCGGGATCACCGCTACCGAGCGGCCCACATATGGCGACTTT
>Ga0326728_10012151_pt1 | contig 19268 bp, 15 predicted proteins | sample MB3enrmetagenome_FD_207602 | JGI IMG/M metagenome (GOLD analysis project Ga0326728, IMG submission 207602) | Lab enriched peat soil microbial communities from McLean, Ithaca, NY, United States - MB31MN | ecosystem: Environmental > Terrestrial > Soil > Wetlands > Peat | place: USA: New York... | reverse complement strand
TGTCCCAGCTGCAGAGTTGCTTGGGCGCGGGGGCCCGCCACTCGGGCTTCGGGTAGGCCGGATGCACGAGCTGATCGCGACGTTCGCGGGACTCTCCCTCTGGCTCGAGGATGCGGTACAGGGTGCGGATCGAACAGAAGTACTGGCCTTCGTCTAGCAAGGTGGCCTGCACGGCGGCGGGGGAGCGGTCCTGGAATCGCTCCTCATGTAAGACGGTCAGGACGTTGGCGCGTTCGACCGGGCTCAGGGATCGAGCCGGCGCCGACCGCTCACCGGGCCAGGCCGGCTCGGGCGCCGGCGATGCGAGCGGGCCCAAGACGGGACGCCGTCGATAGAAGCGAGCACGGGCCACCTCGAGAACATCGCCGGCGGCCACCACGCCCCCTGTGGGGACCCGATGGGTGACGGCGTCCATCAGGGTTTCTCCTCGGGGTCCGCCTTCGGCAGGGGCCACCCCAACACAGCGCCCACTTTTTTGGGAACATCGATTACGATCTCGGCTTCACGCAGTTGCTCGGTCAGGCGCTGGTTTTCCCGACGGAGTTTCTGCATCTCTTCCTCCTGCGCATGGCGTTTGGACTTGGGGCCGCGTTGATGCGGGGTCAAACCCTTAAGCACGCCAGCCTGCCGCTCGCGACGCCATGTGACCAGGTGCGAAGAGTACAGGCCCTCGCGCCGCAGCAAGGCGCCGATGCTGCCGGGTTGAGCGACCGCGGCATCGGCCTGCGCCAGGATGCGCTGTTTGTATTCAGCCGTGAAGGTTCGGCGCTTAGCGTCGGCTACCACCTCCGGGTCCGGGCCCAGCTGGGCAGGCGGCTCGGGCGCGACGGTTTTGCCGGTCCCTGCACTCCGGGCGGCCTCGCTTCGCTCGGCCTCCCTACGTTCCGGGACCGGCAAAACCGTGGGGGAAGTCGAAGAGATTCCGTTGTTCTTCACATTGATTCCTGTTCTCGCCCTGCTCAGTAATTACGACCGGGGGAACTGTCTCATCAATGTTGGCACGGAGGGGGCGGCTCACTTTCCGGAAGTGCTGTATTTGGTCCGCGTTCGCGGGCGCAGCCCGCCGATGGCTTCCTCCAACTGGTAGATAACTAAGCTTATGGGCAGATTCATTTACTGGTCGTGCCTGGCTTTGTTGGGTTGCCTGATGCCAGTGCAAGCGCAGGCTCCCTTCCAGGGCGTGTCAAGAGGCTTCGTCCCTGAAGGCACGGCTCACAGGCGTCGATCCATTGGGACGTTAGAGCAATGTCAGGCCGTTTGTTCGACGGACGTCCAATGCAAGGCCTTCGCATTTCGAACTACTAAGCCAGCGTGCTACTTTTATCGCCGTGTCTACCAGGGAAGCTCAAAGGTTTCTCGCAGGATGGGTATCTACAGTGCGGGATTGTCCGTGGTTTCTAAGCGCGGCTATGTTTCGGCGTTCAAGACCAGCGGCTTTCCTGCGCCTCCCATTTTCGAAAAAAAGCCTTAGGTGTAGCATCATAAGATGCGCCGACGGGAAGCCTCCCATGCGTTGCACCGATGGTTCCGCATCGGCGGATTTGTCATCGAAAAGCGTCCCTGGGCTAAGGATACCTAGCTGCGAAGGAAGAGACGTCGAGCCTTCGCGGCACACTTTTCCAGACGGGTGGGGTTACCGGAAACTGGCCCCAAACGGCGCCCTGGGAGATCACGTCGCCGTCGGCCACGGGGCTGAGGCATCCGCCGTCCAGCCGGGGCGCGGCTCAGAGCCATCCGCGGAGCGCTCCCCTCAGCTCCGCTTCATATTGCAGCGCGATGCGGGGCAGAATCAGCAGCAGCGGAATGGCGAAGCCGGGCCGGCGGTCCCGCAGGGCCAGCAGCCCGAGCACGATCACAAGCGGCGACATGGTCCGGCCGGCCGCATAAGCCGACTCCCAGATATCGAACTTGCCGAGCGCGGCGGCAAACGCCAGGAATAGCACGGCCACCACTTCCAGGAGCCCGCAGCGGCGCTTCCAGGTTAGATACAGAGACAGAAACAGGGCGAGCCAGATGCCTGCCAGCGCCACTTCCTCCAGTATGGATGCGGCGTGAAGTCCCCGCGTGGATACCGCCGCGGGAACACCGTGGATGGTCCGGTCCACGATGCCGGAAAAGGGATAGCGGGACAGCCAGCGCGTGCCATCCGGAGCGGTGTGGCGGGAAACGTACGTCCACCATGCGAGGACGGGAGCCGCGCAGCCCGCCCCAATCATCGCGGCACGCCAACGCCGCTCGAGGGCAGCGTAGAGGCACCACCCAACCACAAGCACGAGCCCGGTCTCGCGCACCAACGGGGCGGCGCAGAGGATCGCATAAACGGGCCATCGCGGCCGGCCGGTGCCGTACCGCACCAGGCCGATCGTCAGAGCTGCCAGCGCGAGATCGACCGTCATTCGGTCGAGCGACACCAGCACGGCCGGGATCAGCAGGAACGCCAGACCCCAGGCGGCATGCCGCTGGCGGCTCTGTGCGTATTGTGCGAGCCAGAAGGCGCCCAGGAACACGAAGACGAGCTGGGTCGAAACGTACATCGCGTCCACCGCGCGATCGTTTCCGGCGGCCAGGAGCGCGGCGAGCCCGGGGACGCCGATCCGGCGCCAGCGCAGCGGCGGATTGTCAACAAACGAAGCGAAGCCGCGCCGGATGAGCGGATCGTGCGCGATCAGATGGTAGAACTGGCCGTCGTACCCGATATCGTCCTTGACGCGATACGTACGTTCCCCGGCGAGGTCTGCCGGCATCGCCGATTTGGAGCCGGTGTAAAACAGTCCGCTGATGTGACCGCCATAGTTGCCCTCTACGTTCACGGCCATCCACGCGCCGGAACACAGCACCGCGGCCGCGGCAAAGACCGCCGGCGCCCGGTAAACGCTGGTCCAGCGCTGCATGTCTTCGGGGATAGGCTATCACATGGGCAACCTACGAGAGCGGCGCGGCGCTGCGCGGTGTCGCGGCCAAGTGAGAAGTTCCTATTTGAGCCCAGTAGAAAGTTCCTCTTGACAGCCGCAGGCTGTAGAGGTGGAACGAATCGCGATGAGCCAAGAGGAACGGGACTGGTTGCACTGGTTGAAGCAGGTCCGGGGTGGCGAGCTGAGGCAGCGGCAGGCCGCGGAGTGCATGAAGGTGTCGGACCGCTGGGTTAGGGAACGGCTGAACCGATAGGAGCGGTTGGGTGACCGGGCGGTGGTGCAGGGGCCGCGGGGCAGGCCTCGAACCGGCGGATGGCCGAGGGGATCCGCCGGAAGGCGCAGCGGCTGCTAGGGCAGCCGGACTGGCACGACTTCGGACCGGCCTTCGCCCGCGAGCAACTCGCCAAGCGGCCGATCGAGGTGAGCCAAGGAACGGTGCGGGCCTGGATGATGGAGGAAGGGTTGTGGGAGAGCCGTCCCCGCACAGTGAAAGAAGTGCACGAGTGGCGGCCACGGCGGAGCGCCTTTGGCGAGCTGGCGCCGTGGGACACCTGGACACATGCCTGGCGGGAAGGGCGCGGCGAGCCGGTGCGCTAGGTCCGCGACCGTGAAGTCCGTTTCTTTACGGTAGCGGCATCTACCTGTAACTGAGCCGCGACCGTAAGGGAGCGGTAGCAACGCATCACGCGGTCGAGGTGCTAGCTGGTGCGGATGAGCGACGATGCGGCCCGCCGGAGTTGGGGCCGCTTGGGGCGCAGCGACGGCACGCGGGAGAACCTGGGCGTGATTGTGGGAGTAGCGGGAGCGCAACGGGCGGATGGTGGATGTCTCTACGGACCAGCACGCGATGTTCGCGCTGACGCCCCGGCCGCAGGAGAGCCCGCGGCAGCGGCGGGCGGCGGACCGGGCAACACAGCTGGGGCAGGTTCTGCGGGAACTGGGGAGCGGCTGGATCGGGGCTTTTTCACGGCAGGCCCAAGGGCGTGTGGAGCGCAGCTTGGGGACGGATCCGGACCGGCTGGGGAAGCTTCTGCGCTTGGCCAAGGGGCAGAGCATGACGGGAGCCCACGAGTTTCTGGAGCCGGAATACTGGCCCGGAAGGGAACGAGCGGTTCGCGCGGCCCTTGCAGGGGATGGCGGATCTGCACCGGCCGCTCACGGCAGAGCTCGATCTGGCATCGAGTCTGAGTCGCGTCCAGTCGCGGGTAATCGACAACCACGACACGAGCTGCTTCGCGGGCCGGCGGTATCAGAGCGCGCGCGCGGACGTGCGGGCCGGGAGGAAGCGCCAGCACCCGCGGGTGGAACTACGGCTGGACGGAACGTTGAAAGGCCGCTATCAGGGCCGCTCGCTGGAGCTGGCCGAGTGCGGGCCGAAGGCGCCCGCCGCGCCTGTGGCGCCGCCCAAGCCGCCTCGCAAGGACCACCATGCCGGTGGCCAGAGCCACTGGATGGAGGGCTTCTGGGAGCACCCGGCGCGGTCCATCGGGCTGGCCATGGAGGAGTCGAATCGGCCTGCGTGAGACGTGGAGCAGAAAGCGATTGGGGGCGCCGGGCAAAAGCGGCCCGGCGGGCTTCGCGTCCTATGGCCCAAGGCCTCAGCTCCTCACAGACTTCACCAAAGCAAAGGGGCACGGCAAAGTCAAAGCCAAAAGCTCAAAACCCTCTGATAGCGACCTGATGAGAGTGAGGGTTTAATCCGCTCCGGTCATTTGCTTCGGTCCGGGAGCGCACGGTCCCGCCGTTCCGCATCGGACCGGCCAGCCGCTTGTCCCCCGGAGGGGTCTCGACACAACGTCCACCCAGGCAGTTGGCCGACCTGTAGGTTCTAGCCGGGAAGCCCGGTGGGAGCTATAAAGATAGCACCCGTTCCCGTAGCCGCCGGGGTCGTTCTCTAGCGCGATCAATGGGCCCTTGCCGTACGCCGAGGTGAAGTGCTCGTCGTCTTCCGAATAGTGCCCCACGGTGGTGTGGTAGGAGGCCACGCAGGTCGTGTTCGCGTGGATGTGGACGGCCGGGAAGTTCACCTGCTGCCAGCCCGAACTGGTTTCGCCAGAGAAGGTCGCCTGCGCCAACTGCGTGCCGGTGTCGCTATACAAAGTGCCCACGTGCCTGCCCGTATTGTTGGCGCTCTTGTAGAAACGAATCCCGGTGATGGCGCCGGCGCCGCTGGCCTGGAATCGGACCCCCAAATTGACGGCCCGGCGATTGTTGGCATCGCTGAATCGATCGTTTTGATCGATGGTTCCCGGAGTCTCCGATGAACTCCAGATGCTGGCTGTCGGCGGCTTCGAATGGCAGGCGCTGAGCAAGAAGAGACTGACGGCGGCCCACTTTCGCCCGGTCCGGACCCGGCACTCTCCGGTGACGCCCTGTGCACACGCATGTGCAGGGTCTTCTCCTTTCGTTTGCTTTCAGTCCTCCCAGTTCGGTTCGGGTTGATCGATGGCGGCGCCACGCCGCTCGACCGTCACGATCCGCTTTACCGCCAGCCGCCCGAACAGAGGCAAACGACCTTCGGCATGATAACCATCGGGAGAATCAGCGCCAGACTTTACTTGAGCTGATGGAGTTTAACACTTGGCTGGCGCCGCCTCCATTCAGGAAGCTCCCGGCGTCCGGAAGATCCTCGACACCATCGTCATGATCGCCGGAAAAAGTAGGCAAGGATCTGGCGGCCATCCGCAACCCGGCTTTGTGGGTTATACGTGCCAACGTGTGGCGCCGCGGCGGGCGGGGCGGCTGCGGAGCCGGTGGTTTCCGCGGGTGCGGGCGGCGTGGCCTTAACCTGGTTGGGCGCCTCCTCCGGCACGGCGCCAGCCGCCCGCTGCGCGGCCGGCGGCTTCATGAAAAAGGGGCGACCGGGCGACGCGGGAGTGGTGCGATGGCCGCGCTTGGCGCCGCCGCGGCGCGCCGGAACACCCGCACCTCGGGATTGGCAGCGGCCAGGCTGAGCCAGGGCGGCATTTTTCCGTGCAGCAGAGCCGCCAGGAAGGCCGACTCCGTCTGTACCGGATCGGAAGACTTCGGGTACAGGATCAGATACTCGGCGCCGTAGCGCAGCATGAGGTGGTCGAGCGCCGCCTCATCCCAGTTCTGCTCGCTGTATTCGGCCGGCACAAGCGACACGGTCTTCCGCCGGAGCGCATAGCCGGTCGCCTGGCCGTCGGAGGAAAGGATGGTCGCGCGATCCGGTATGTTCGCCTCGATCCAGGAGCGCACGGTCCCACCGCCCTGCATCGGGCCAGCCAGACGAGCTTCGACGACCTGGTGCGGCGCCGGCCGCGGCTTCGCGATTTCGATCAGGTTGCTCAGGTTGGCCGCCGCATATCCCAAGATCGTCAGGCACAACGCCGTGCGGAATACGAGCCTCCCAGGGCCGCCGCCCGAAGAGGCGCGGTCCAGCCTTGAGATCAGAAACCCGAGGGCGATCGCCCACAAGGGAAGCATGGGCAGGAACATCCGCGCAGCGTAGGAAATATAACTGGACAGCCCTAAGTAAAACATTCCCAGGCAGTACGTAGCCAAATAAACGGCCAGCAGGAGCAGCGGCCTCCGCGCGGCTGGCTGGAGCCCGGTAAGCTTGAAGCAACGCCGCAGCCGGAAGGTGAGAAACCCCAGCAGGGCAACACCGGCGGCCAGTGTCAGTTTGCCCAGCGCGAAGCTCGAAAGCGTGGCTCCGCCGAGAAACAGATGCCAGATTGCAAGTACGGTGGCTTTGACCGTAGTCAGAAATGCATGGCTTACAGGCTTCGTGTTCCCGCCTTTCCAGGAGCCGCAAAAGTAGATGTTGCGGGCGAATCCGGCGGCAACCATCGCTAACGCCAGAGCGGCGCCGAAGAGGGGCTTCCATGCGGCCCGCCCCCGGACCAGGAGCAGTCTTGCGGCATAGAACGCCGCGACCGCCGCCACGAGGAATAATCCGGCGTAGCGCACCCAGTAGGAACAACCAATCAACGCGCAACCTAACAGAGCCCCGGCCGTGGAGCTTCGATCCGGCGCCGCCTCATAGCGCAACAGGAGCAGCAAGCCGGCCAGGGAGAGCGCGGTGAAAAGCGGCTCGGTCGCAATCGTGGCTGCGAACGCCGCCAGGTAAGAGTTGGCGATTAGCAACACCAGGGCGAACCGAATCGCCAGCCGCGTCAATCCAAACAATGTTCCTACGGCCCAAACCAGCGGCATCAGCAGTACCGTAGAGACGGCCGATACCACCACCGCGCTTCTGGGCGGGTCCAACCCGAGCTGGTTCATGATGGCAATGGAGACGGGATATCCTGGCGCAAAGGTGGTGAGCGGCGCGGGAATTCTGCCGGTAGTCCTCTCGGAGTCGAAATGCACGATCGAGGTCGAGATCGAATGTTCCGATGAAATGTTCGAGGCTGTGCTCAAATATTGGTAGCCATCATTTGAATAAATGGGGCCGCGCGTATACAGGAGACAGGCCGAAACCGCGAGACCCAGCGCTGACCACAGCGCGATTTCGGTGTAGCGGGGAAGCATTTCCTGCTATGATATCAGCCCCTCGGCAATGGGAGACGTCACGTCGATAGAATCGCTCCTCGATGTTCCGACCGGACCGCTGCAAGTGCCGGCCGGCGCCACCCTAGAGCTCTCCGTCGTCATCCCGACGTTCAATGAGAGCCGCAACATCGGAGCCCTGGTTGAGCAACTGACCGGGATCCTCGACGCGGAACTGGGCGACCGGTATGAGCTGATCGTAGTGGACGACAACAGCCCGGATCAGACCTGGAAGGCCGCTCTGAGCCTCGCGGCCACCTATCCGCGTCTGTTCGTGATGCGGCGCCAGTCCGAGCGCGGGCTCTCGACGGCGGTGCTCCGCGGCTGGCAGGCGGCGCGAGGACGCGTCCTCGCGGTGATGGACGCCGATTTACAGCATCCGCCAGGGGTCATTGCGAAACTTTGGCGGGAAATGAGCCGCGGCGCGGACCTGGCCGTCGCCAGCCGCCACGTCGAAGGAGGCGGCGTCAGCGATTGGCGGCTGTCCCGCCGCATTCTGTCGCGCGGAGCGCAGATGCTCGGTGTGATTCTCATGCCTGGCGTGGTGGGGCGGGTGAGCGACCCGATGAGCGGTTACTTCATGGTTCGCCGTAGCGCGATCGCGGGCGCCATAATGAATCCGATCGGGTACAAGATCCTCATCGAGGTTCTGGCCAGGGGCAGGATCCGCTGGATTTCCGAGGTGGGTTACGTCTTCCGGGAGCGCACCGAGGGCAAGAGCAAGGTCACGCCCGGCGTTTACGTGGACTATGTGATCCACCTGTTGCGTTTGCGCCTGGAGTTCCTGCGCAGCAGCCGGTTTGTCCGGTTCTCCCTTGTGGGACTGACTGGCGCCGCCGTGGACATGTCGGTGCTCTTCGCGCTCAGCGATCCGTCCATGCTCGGTTGGGGGCTGACGCGCAGCAAGCTGATCGGCGCGGAGCTTGCAATCGTCAACAATTTCCTTTGGAACGACGCCTGGACCTTTGGCGACCTGGCTGCGCATCAGCGAAGCTTCCGGCAGAAGCTGAGACGCCTGGCGAAGTTCAACGTGGTCTGCGGGATCGGTCTCGTGCTGAACGTAGTCCTGCTCAATGTTCAGTTCAATCTGCTGGGCATGAACCGGTATGTCGCGAATGCGATCGCCATCGGCATCGTGACCGCGTGGAATTACATCTTGAACCTGAAGCTGGCGTGGCGGACCACCGGATCCGGCCCGGTCGAGCCCCCGCGCGATTGACTCGGCGCGCCCCGTGAGGCGGAAGAACGGGTTTCCCTTGAGTCTGGCGGATTCGGCACGATAAGGGTATCTTGATACTTTTGGGCACTACCCGCGCGCATCCGAAAGGAACCACGCAATGACCGACCGCCCGACGGCGGCAGCCCCGACGCTCACCGTACAGGCGCTCTGGCTCATGTTTGCCAGGACCGCCGGCTTTGTGCTGAGCGTCGGGCTTCCCATACTCCTGGTCCGCCTCTTCGATCAAAAGCAGTACGGGACGTACAAGCAGGCATTCGTGGTGGTTCAGACCACCTACTCCCTGCTGAACCTGGGCCTTAGCCTAAGCGCCTTCTACTATATGCCGCGGAAGGCCGAACGCCGCCCGCAGGTCGCACTGAATATCGTCGCCTTCAATATAGTGGCGGGGACGATCCCGCTGGTGGTTCTCTTTTTGTTCCCGCAACTCCTGGGGCATATCTTCGGCGGTCCCGAGCTGGTCCCCTATGCGCGCGTCATCGGTTTGATCATGTTCCTCACCATCACCTCCGCCTTCCTCGAGGTGGTCGCAACGGCGATGCGGGACGTGAAGTGGTCGACGATTTTCATCGTGTTCGCGCAATTCTCGCGGGTGGTCCTGATGACGCTCGCGGCCGTGTGGTGGCGTTCGATAGACGCGTTGCTATATGCGGCCGTGGCGCAAGGGCTGCTTCAGAGCGCTGTCTTGATCTGGTACCTGCACAACCGCTTCGGCCGGTTCTGGACTTCGTTTGACTGGCGGTTCTTTCGGGAGCAGATCGGCTACGCGGTGCCTTACGGGCTATACGGACTGCTTGCCGCGGCGCAAGGGGACCTGCACAACTACTTCGTTGCGAATGTCTTCGGCCCCTCGGCGTTCGCGATCTATTCGATCGGCTGCGTGCAGGTTCCGCTGATTTTCCTGTTGCAGTCCGCGCTCGGCGCCGTGCTGATCTCGAAAACCAGCGAGTTGCAGCACCAGGGAAAGACGCGGGACATTGTGCTACTGACGGCCAGCGCCATGCGGAAGACCGCACTGCTTTGTTGCCCGGTTTATGCGCTTCTGACGGTGACCGGGCACGATATTCTCGTGTTTTTCTATACCCGGGCCTACGAAGCGAGCTGGCCAATTTTTGCGATCAACCTGTCGACGCTGCTGCTGCTGGTGGTGATCACCGATCCGATCGTCCGGGCCTACCCCGAGCAGCGATATTTCATCGTGCGGGTCCGCATCGCGATATTGTGCCTGCAAGTGGCGGCGCTCTGGTTCGCGACCCGCGCGATCGGCATGAAGGGCGCAATTCTGGTCGTGGTGCTCTCCGCCTTCCTGGAGCGTGCGATTGTGGTACAGCGGCTGGCGGGCGTCCTCGGCATGCGCCTCAAGGATGTTCGGCTATTCGCGGGTATCGGCAAGATCGCCCTGGTCTCGGCGGTATGCGCGGCGGCGACTTATTTGGCGCGGGCGGCTCTCGCGGGGGTAAAGCCCTTTGTGGTGCTGGCCGTCTGCGGCACGACTTTCGCCCTCCTGTTCGCCGGGCTGGTCCTGCTGCTGCGCCTGCTGGAACCGGATGAGGAAGCGCTGATCCGCCGGCAGTGGCTGCGGCTCCGGCGCGCCGCCGCTTTCTGATTTCACCTGTGGAAACTGGTGAGCGCGCTGGGACTCGAACCCAGAACCCCCGCCTTAAAAGGGCGATGCTCTACCATTGAGCTACGCGCCCGCTCCGGCACTGCATGGCAGGCTAATCTTCACGATAGCACAGGCTCCGCGGCGCGCTCGAAACCGCAGGCCGTCAGTTCTTCGGTTCCAGGATGAAGGTGGGAGCCAGACCGCTGATGGTCGAAAAGCCGCCGTTGCCCGCGGTGAGCCAGCTCGAGCAGCCCTGGACCTTGCCGAGATAGGCGTGCGGGTGCAAGTCCACTTTCATATCCTTGACTTCGAGCTCGCCGTAATGCAGCAGCGGGAAGGGAGCATAGGTGGCCTCGACCTTCTCCTGAACGACGTAGGGGATGCGCAGGGCGCGCTTGAGCGCGCGATCCCAACCGGATTCGTCCGTTTCCCAGCCGCGGACCGCGTGGTTCTCGCCGGAATCGTCGTTGGGCTTGAGCACCAGCTTGTCGCGGTTTTTCAGGATGAAATCGGGCAAATCCACCGTCTCATCCCGGTAAGCAGCCTTCGCCGCGGCGACCACGCGGGTCCACGGGATGAACTGGCGGATCGCCTTCCTTTCAGCGGCGGGGAAGCTGCCGGTGAGGGCCTCGTCGGTCAAGAGGTCGAAGATCGCTTTCTTGTGCGCCAACTCAGACCGAAAACTGTTGACCACGCACGCCGCGCCTTCGCGATAAGCGCGTACGAGGGGGTGCGAGAGGTCGTAGCGCAGGAGGAATTCCTGCACCTTCACGCGGCGCCAGATGAGGTTGATGGCAAAATCACCGTGGCGCAGCACGCCGCCGCGGTAATCGAGCTGGTCCGGAGAGACGATCTCGGCCGGGTAGCCCTCGGCGCGGAAGAAATCGCGAAGCAGGCCGTACTCGCCCTCGTCCGCCGCCTGGAAAGCCTGGCGAAACTCGAGGATGGCGATGTTCGGCCGCTTCCTTCCGCCAAACTCCTTGTAAGCCTTGAGCAGGGCCGATAAAAGGTGCTTCTTGCCGCCCAGCTTCTGCAGCGTGTAGCGCTTCCGGAATTCTTTCACCGGCGGGCAGTCATAGAACAGGTCGGCCAGAGCCTCGCCGTAAGCCACGCCGACGGGCGTATCGGCGACGTATTCGACAAAGTGGAGCGACCCGTTGTTGAGATGCGTGTCCAGCAGCGAAGTGACTGCGAGGAACGAGTAGCCCGGATCGATCCCGGCAAGCATCTTCTCCGCGGGCAACAACTGCATGCGCGCGAGCAGGGCGGGATTCGCGAGCGCCATCTGCTTGATGCGGTCGATCGCCGCGAACAATGCCTCGGCCGCCTTCACCATGGAGTCATACTGGCGCCGGCTGACGAAGTGCGGACGTAGAAACGGGCACACAAGATGTCCGCCCTGAGTGAGGTGCTCGGCCTGCATGCGCTCCGCCAAAGCTTCCGCCCAACTCAGGTCCTTGTATGGCTCTGATTCGATTAGTTTTTGGTAACGGGCAACTGCTTCTTCTAACTGACTCATGCTCACTGACTTCTATTAATTAGTATCTCACAGCGGCCTATTGAAAGGGTACATTTCATCTGGAGATACAGACCGTATCTAACTGATAAAAAAGGAGATATTTAGCTGGTCAAACGCGGAAAAGACCGCCCCAGAGCGGTTCCAGCGCGGTCGTAAGAACCCAAAACCGACGGCTCGGACCTCAGAACATGTACAGCGGCGTGCCGGGATCTTCGGACGGGCCGGCACCCACGGTTACCTCTTCGCCTTCCTTCGATTCCTTCACCGTTCGGCAGTAGATGCCGCCGTCTCCGAGATAGACCTCGAGGTCGGCCGGGCGCGGCAGCGAGCCCTGGATCAGCGCCTCCGACAGCGGATCCTCAATGTACTTCTGCAGGGCGCGGCGCAAGGGGCGCGCGCCGAAGCTCCGGTCGTTGCAGGTCTTCTCGAGGATGTACTTCGCCGCATCGGTCGTGAGACGGATCTTGATCTGCTTGGCAACCAGATTCTGATTAATCTGTTCCACCAGCAGATCGATAATCTTCACCAGATCGTCATCCGTCAGCGAGGAGAACAGGATCACCTCGTCCAGCCGATTGAGGAACTCGGGATTGAACGCCCGCTTCACCTCGCTCATCACCATGTCTTCGACCTTCTGCGGGATGCCTTCGCCATCCGGCGCTGAAAAGCCCATTCCGTGCTTTTTCTCGAGGAACCGGGCCCCCAGGTTGGAAGTCATGATGATGATCGTGTTCTTGAAGTCGACCGTGTTGCCGATGCCGTCGGTCAACTGGCCGTCCTCGAAAACCTGCAGCAGGATGTTGTAGACATCCGGATGCGCCTTCTCGATCTCGTCCAGCAGAATCACCGAGTACGGCTGCCGCTTCACGCGCTCGGTCAACTGGCCGCCCTCTTCGTAGCCGACATATCCGGGAGGCGAGCCGATCAGCTTCGAGACCGAGTGCTTCTCCATGAACTCGGACATGTCGAAGCGGATGAGCGATTTCTCGCTGCCGAAAATGAACTCAGCCAGCGCGCGGGCCACCTCGGTCTTGCCGACGCCGGTGGGACCGAGGAACAGGAACGAACCCGCCGGGCGCTTGGGCGATTTCAAACCCGCCCGCGAGCGGCGGATGGCGCGCGACAGCGCGCTGATGGCCTTCTCCTGGCTGATGATGCGCTTGTGCAGCTCCTCCTCGATCCGCAGCAGCTTGCTGACTTCCTCCTCCTTGATGGAGGTCATCGGCACGCCGGTCCAGCGTGCCACCACGTCTTCGATGTCGTCCTTGGTGACCACGCCGGTGGAGGTGTCGTCGAGGTTGTAGCGCTCGCGAAGCTGGCGCAGGTTCTCGCGCTCCTTGCGCTCCTCGTCGGAGTAGAAGCGCGCCTTCTCGAACTCGTGGTTGGCGATGGCGTTCTCCATCCGGTGCACGATGAACTTGATCCGCTTTTGAATCTCGGACACCTCGGAGGGCAGCGTGGTCTGGCGCAGCTTCACGCGCGCGCCGGCCTCGTCGATCAGATCGATCGCCTTGTCGGGCAGAAAACGGTCCGGAATGAACCGGCTGGAAGTGAACACGGCGGTCTCGATCGCATCGTCGGTGTAGGCCACGGCGTGGAACTTCTCGTAGCGCTCCTTGATTCCGCAGAGGATCTTGACCGCGTCGGCTTCCGTCGGCGGCGGGACCTTCACGGCCTGGAAGCGGCGCTCGAGCGAGCGGTCCTTTTCGATGGACTTGCGATACTCGCCCGGGGTGGTCGCGCCAATGCACTGGATTTCGCCGCGGGAAAGCGCGGGCTTCAGAATGTTGGCGGCGTCGAGCGATCCCTCGGCCGAACCCGCTCCCACCAGGGTGTGAAGCTCGTCGATGAAAATGATGGCGTTCTGATTCTCCATCAACTCCTTCATGATGGTTTTCAGGCGCTCTTCAAACTGGCCGCGGTACTTCGTGCCCGCGACGATCAGCGACAGATCCAGGGCGAGGATGCGTTTGTCGGAGAGAAACGACGGCACGTCGCCCTCGGAGATTCTTTGAGCCAGGCCCTCGACGATGGCGGTCTTCCCGACACCCGGCTCACCGATCAGCACCGGGTTATTCTTGGTCCGGCGGCACAGAATCTGCACCACACGCTCGAGTTCGAAGTCGCGGCCGATGAGCGGATCGAGCGTCCCATCCAGCGCCGCCTGGGTCAGGTCGCGGCTGAACTCGGAAAGCAGCGAACTCTCCTTCGGACGGCTGGAGGTCATCTTCTCGGAAGAAGACCGCGCGATCTCCTCCCGCACGGCGGACAGGCGCAGACCGCGCTCGTGCAGGATCTCGGCGGCGAAGCACTTCTCCTCGCGCAGCAGCCCCAGCAGCAGGTGCTCGGTGCCGATGTGCTTGTGGTTGAGGCGCTCGGCCTCCTCAGCGCCGTAGGCCAGCACGCGCTTGCACTCGTGGCTCAGCGGGAGGTCCACGGAAGTCGAGACTTTTTCGCGGATGGTGGTGTGCGCTTCGATCTGCTTGCGAATCGAATCGATTTGCGCGGCCGACCGCAGGAAGCGGTTCGCCAGCGCTTTGTCCTCGCGCAGCAACCCCAACAACAGGTGCTCAGTCTCGATATAGGGGCTGCCGAACTGGCTGGCCTCATATCGCGCGAAGAAGATGACCCGTCTGGCCTTTTCCGTGTATCTTTCAAACATAATTTATTCCGCTCGGAACGCTTGCTGAATCTGGAACCGGCGCGCCGCAGGCTGCGCTTACGGCCGGCGTCTCCGCATCGGGAATCAGGCTTCCCGCTTCGAGCCGCAGGACTCGATCGCACCGTCTCGCGAACGACGGGTTGTGAGTGACGTAGACGGAAGTGAGCTGGTGAGACCGGTGCAACTCGGCGAGCAGATTGACAATCATTTCACCGGTGCGGTGGTCGAGGTTGCCGGTCGGCTCGTCCGCGAACAAAAACCTGGGATTGCCGACCAGCGCCCTGGCCAGCACGACTCTTTGCTGCTCCCCTCCGGAAAGCTCGCCTGCCCGGTGCGCCGCCCGGGGTTTCAAACCGACCTCCTCCAATCGCGCTAACGACGCCGGGGCGGCTTCGGCGTGGGAAACACCCCGGATCAGCAGCGGCATCATCACGTTCTCCAAAGCCGTGAACTCCGGCAACAGGTAATGGATCTGCCAAACGAACCCGATTTCCCGGTTGCGGAAATTCGCCAGTTCCGCGTCGGATAGTGACGTTAACTCTTTCGTTCCGAAGTATATAGCACCATCCGTCGGCCTGTCGAGAGTACCCAGCAGATGCAACAACGTGGATTTTCCCGCGCCCGATTCACCGCTCAGGGCCAACCGCTCCCCGCGCTCGACCTCGAGGTTCAGGTTCTCGAAAACCACCAGCTCGCCAGCTCCCGAGCGGTACTTCTTGCTCAACCCGGCCGCACGAACGGCCACGTCTCGCGGCATCAAGCCTCCTGAGACCTCCTGCTCCTACGCTAACACGGGAGAGCGGTGTGCGTTCTCGTTCCCCAATGCCACCTATCGGCCGGACGACCGCCGGTATGGACCTCAATTCCGGCTCTCGTATGGTTACGAGAGCACCCCTCCCATCAGTGACGCGGGCTCCCTGTGTTGGATGCAGGATCGAGTGCGGTGGTTGCGCGAAGGGGTACGGCCGGGCTAAAGCGGATTCAATGTAGCGCAAGTGAGCCGAAGCGGTTCACCGGACGACGACCTGCAGGCATTCCGCGGCTCGCATTCCGGAAATACCGCATGCAGGCACTCGGACGGAGGCAGCTTTCACCCGAGCAAGCCAGTGGAGGACCTTTGTGGCGAGCCTCGCTGGAAAGTCGCGGTCCACTGCCGGCTGAAAACCCCGCAAGCCGCGCGCCCCTCCTCCCGAAGGAGGGCGCGCGGCTTGCGGGGTTGAGTTGCAGCCTGCTGCTACCGGCGCATCTTCGCCGGCGTATCGCTGCTTTCGCTAATTACATTTCTGACCGTTCAGGGCGAACGTCACAATGGCGAGATCCTGCGCATCGATGACGAAGTTGCCATCTATGGCCGCCGGCGGGTACCATCCGGGCTGTCCGGCCACTCTTCCGAGCAGGTTCTTGACGATGTCATAGTCCGTACAATTCACGACTCCGTCGTGGTTCACATCCGCGATCTTCTGAGCTATGACAAGGAGGTCGGCCTGATTCACCGTGCCGTCCCGGATCACGTCCGCGCGGGGATCGTATCCCGGCATGCCGGCAGTGGTGCCCTGCGCCGCTTGGACGATCGCGTAATCGGCATAATTGACTACTCCATCGCCGTTTACATCGCCAATCAAGGCTGCATCGCGATTCGGATCGAAGTTGATCTGATAGATGTGGCGCGTGTAACTGTTGGCGAAGTTGTCGGTGAACACGCCGTTGACGATGGGGATCGTCCGGTATGCCCCGGTAGCGCTCGCTTGGGCGTAGACCGTGGGGGCAGTCCCGGCAGGCACAAGCCACTGTTTTGTGTAGATGCCCAGATCCTTTGAGGTAGCCGCAAAATAATACGGTGTGACTGGGGTTGCGAACGTTCCATCCCGGTTAGTGGTCGCCACGCCCCCGCCGCATGCGTAGTACCAGAAGCCTCCTCCACAAACGGTGATGTAACCGTTGACCGTACCCACGGTAGGCAAGTTATCCACCGTCAGGTTCTCCCCGATAACGGTCGCGGTAGCCTGCGGGGGAAAGCCGGCCAATGTAAAGGTAGCGGTGACGCCACCTACCGGCAACATGTGCTGAGATCCCATGGCCAGCGATTCCGCATCCTCGCAGCCCTCAGTGGCGCAGAACGCACTGGTCTCAGTGATGGGGTTTGCGGCCTGAGTCTGGTGCTGCGGTAACCCGTCGTTTTGGGTGAACAGGAACGTATATCCACCGTAGCGTTTCAACATGTAGTTGACGCCGGCATTCTGGTTGCCTGTCAGCGTGACGGGTCCCAGCATGCCGTTAGCTACCGAAGGCTGGTTGAGCACACGCGCCAGGGCGTTGACTTGAATGTTGTCCAACGCCATCTGGGCTTCCGCGCCGGCATGTTCAGGGGAGAAGGCGGAGTCCTCTTCGAACGTGGGGGCGAACTCGTGGGTGAACCAAACGATGCCGTGTCCACCGTGAATGATCGACTCCCAGAACTCTGCATCGATTTCAGCCGGGGTCAACGTGATGCCCTGGTCGTCAAAGTCATTCATCTCCTGGTCGTCCCAGGCCGGTTTCTTGTAGTTGGACCAATAGCGCAGCCGGTCGGTCTTTCTGGCGGTCCACCACATGGGATTTCCGTCATTCTGCGGGTAAACATCGGCGTCGAGGATATCGCCGCCTTGAGCATATACCCGATAGTCGGACAGCCCTCGTCCGGCCGAACAGCAAGTAGATCCGCGGCCGTAGTAGCAGTCGTCGTTGTCCCAACCAGTGCCCTGGCCCAGGCCCAGGTAGACCGGACGGCTCGGATCCGCTGCCTTGAACTGATTGTAAAGGGTGAGAACGGATGGTCCGGGAACCGTGCCCGGCGCCCCCGTATCCGTTGAGTTGTAATAGGCAGGAGAGGGGGGAACGCAATCGACGTAGTTTCCGTTCGCATCCGTCTGCGCATTATCCGGCTCGTCCTCCTGCATCCATGCGGCGATAATCGGGTCCGTCAGGTGCTCAGCGGCCTCGGCAGCGTAGGACCTACCCGTCATGGGATCAGTTCCCGTGTTCTGCAATGCGCTGGCCTGATCGCCGATCAGGGGCACACCGTAGTCGCGGAGCAGAGGTAGCAGCGGACCGTCTCCCGGATCGATCTCGACGGTCCCGTCGTACAGTGCAACCCAGGTGTTAAAGCCGATGCCTTGAAACAATGGGGCGTTCCAGGGGCTCTGGTCCCACGTGCCGATGGGGAAAAAATCCTGATCGTGCCGCAGTCCCAGCGGCCATTGCTCGTAATAGCTGGCGCCGCCCTCCCAAGGGAGATAGGTGTCAAATTGTGCCAGCCCGGTAGCCGCGAAAACGGCGGCAAGAGCGGCAGCAATCAGCACACAGCGAAAACCGCGAAACTTCACACAATACTTCTCCTTGTCCATTTGATCTCCTTAGATCCTCTAACCTCACGTTATTGTCCTCCTCAGGTTGACCGCCTCGGGTCGCTTGAGATTGGACGAAAATAACACCTACTACGGTAGACCCTACGCCAATGGCGGGTGAGAGTCAAGAGGTGAACGCCGCCCTCCTCACGGAAGAATAGGCTTAGGGTAGGATGATCAGTCATTTGCCGGGATTTCGGAGGGGGAGGGACAGAACCCGGCAGAAAGGTTATGTACCAGAAAACCCAAAAAGCCCAAGCCACCAAGGAGGCGTCCCAGGGCGCGATAGCTAAGTCCGGTCAGGACTGAGTGTGCAGCTAACGAAGTTCTCTTCGGATCTCCGCCCGGGCCTGTCGAGGCCGTCGGGCGGTTCGTGTCGCAGGTGTTGTTCGGCGTCCAACCGAGTCAGGATGCGAGCCTAGCGCAGTCCCGAAGGACGCGGCCGGGGCGTCCGGAACCGCCCGGATTCGCGCCGGCCCGCTCGTGACACTCCGCGGTTCCAGCCGGTTGTGATATTGTCACCATAAGAAAGGGACGGTGCTATGAAGCGACGTGATTTTCTCAGATCGGCCGCGGCATTGGCAGGCGCGGCGGCTCTCTCTCGTTTCCCGTACCACCTCTACGCCGGCACGACCACGAAACACGCGAGCGACCGCGTCCGGCTCGGGCCGATGAAAGTGGAGTGCAGCCGCCTTGCCATGGGCACCGGCACGAACGGGATGGGCGGGAGCTCGAACCAGACGCGCAAGCTGGGCCTCAATGGAGTCGCCGACCTGCTCCAGGCGGCCTACGACCAGGGCGTCACATTCTGGGACTCGGCCGACCAGTACGGCTCGCATCCGCATTTGCACGAGGCACTGAAACGCGGGATCCCGCGCGAGAAGGTCACGATTCTGACCAAGACGCACGCATCCACCGGGGAGGAAATGCGTGCCGATCTGGACCGGTTCCGCCGCGAGCTCGGCACCGATTACATCGATATCCTGCTGCTTCATGACATGGAGCAGGACGATTGGCCGGAGCGGAAAAAAGGCGCGATGGCGGTGATCTCGGAAGCGCGGGACAAAGGCATCGTCAAAACGCACGGCACTTCCTGCCATACGCTCGGAGCGCTAAAGGCGGCTGCGGCGAGCCCCTGGGTCGAGGTAGACCTTGCGCGAATCAACCCGGCGCAGTTGTACATGGACTCCGATCCGGCGACGGTCATCTCCGTTCTGCGCCGGATGAAGGCCGCCGGCAAGGGCGTCATCGGCATGAAGATTCTCGGCGCTGGCGGTTTGCGCCGAAAGCCGGACGAGGCGCTCCAGTACGCGCTGGCGCTCGACTCGATCGATTGCTTCACGATTGGAAGCGAGAACCGAGGCGAGTTGCAGGACCTGGTCAAACGCATCCCGGCGGCCAGCGTGCGGGGGTGAGACCCGGGTGAGACCC
>Ga0326728_10012150_pt1 | contig 19271 bp, 15 predicted proteins | sample MB3enrmetagenome_FD_207602 | JGI IMG/M metagenome (GOLD analysis project Ga0326728, IMG submission 207602) | Lab enriched peat soil microbial communities from McLean, Ithaca, NY, United States - MB31MN | ecosystem: Environmental > Terrestrial > Soil > Wetlands > Peat | place: USA: New York... | reverse complement strand
GCGAGTACACCGGCGGATTTTCCGAGCAGCAGCGTCGCAAGCAGATACACCAAGCCCAGCGCGATCCCCGCAATATGGAGCCGCGAAAGAGAGTAGCCGACCATCGCGCCCGCCTCGTCCGGATTCGCGAGCGTGCGGAAAGCGCCGGGCGCGACGATAACGCTGAAGTAGAGGATGCCGCCGACCCAGGTGCCTAACGTGAAAAACTGGAGTGAGCGCAGGGTCGAGGTCACGCTGGTTTTCCTTTAGAATGAATGCCGGGCACTTTTCGTCTCTCGGCCGCGCTCGAACGAGGGCTGTGTACGCGGCAAGGCGCGGAAAGGGATCCATGGTGGGCGATCAAGGACTTGAACCTTGGACCTCTCCCGTGTGAGGGGAGCGCTCTAACCAACTGAGCTAATCGCCCTGCACTCCAGTATCTAACAGAAGCAACGGGGTTTCAACCGATGGCCACGGCTCTAGCGAACCAATTGGGGCTCTTGAAGCGCACGGTGGCGCGGGCGATCCGCGGCAAGGACGACGTCATCGAGCTTTCCATCGTCGCGCTGCTCGCGCGCGGCCATCTCCTGATCGAAGACGTTCCGGGGGTGGGCAAGACCACGCTGGCGCAGGCGCTGGCCCGCTCCTTCCAATGCTCGTTTCAGCGCATCCAGTTCACTTCAGACCTGCTGCCTTCCGACGTCACCGGCATCAGCGTGTTCAACCCTGCATCGCAATCGTTTGAGTTCAAGCCGGGCCCCATCTTCGCCAATATCGTGCTCGCCGACGAGATCAACCGCACGACGCCCAAGACGCAATCGGCGCTGCTCGAAGCGATGAACGAAGCGCAGGTCACCGTGGACAATCAAACGCATCGGCTGCCGCAGCCGTTTCTCGTTCTCGCCACGCAAAATCCCATCGAACATCACGGCACGTACCCGCTGCCCGAATCGCAGCTCGACCGCTTCCTCATGCGCATCCGCATGGGCTACCCTTCCCGCGAAAGCGAGCGCGACATCCTCCGGCAGCATCGCGGCTCCGATGGGCTCGACGGCATCGAGCCCGTCATGGACGCAGCCGAGGTCGCCGGCCTACAGCACGCCGTCGAACAGGTGCGCGTGGACGACAGCCTGGCCGATTACGCGATCGAACTCTCCGAGCGCACGCGCCGCTCCGAACAGCTTCTGCTCGGGGTGAGCCCTCGCGGCGTGCTGATGTTGCAACGCGCCGCGCAGGCGCGCGCGTTCCTCGATGGCCGCGACTTCTGCCTCCCCGACGATTTCAAGAAGCTCGCGATTCCCGTCTTCTCGCACCGCCTCGTGCTCAACACGCGTTACGCCACCACGCAGAAAAAGACCGAGCAGTCGGATGCGATTCTCCAGGATATTCTCGAATCCACGCGCGTCCCGCTCTGATGGCCACCGCACTCGCGCTTCGCTGGTGGCGCAGCCTGGATCGCCCGGGCTGGCGCAGTTTCGCCATCGCCATGTCCGCGCTGGCGCTGGCGCTGCTGCTGGCGATCTACTCGGGTGTGGCGGCGCAGAGCGGAAGGCTGTGGCTGGCCGCGTGCGCGGCGCTTTCAGCGCTCGGACTCGCCGGCTGGGTCGCGTTCACGATCGTGCCCGTCCTCGCGCGGCGGACGCCGCTGCGGTGGCTCGCCTACCAGATCGATTACAAATTCACGCGCGCGGGCGTGATCTACGTGGCCGGGGTGATGGTTCTCGCGCTGGCCGCGCTGAACACCGGCAATAATCTTCTCTTCATCGTGCTGGCCTGCCTGCTCGCGGGGATTCTGATTTCGGGCGTGGCGTCGCGCACGGTGCTTTCGGGCGTGGACGTGCACTTGAGTTTGCCCGAGCACATTTTTGCCGGGCAGCCCGTGATGGCCCTGGCCGAGTTGCGCAATCACAAGTTCTGGCTGCCGTCGTTTTCCCTTTCGATGGTGGGCGAGAAACCCGCGAAACGAAAACAACCGCGCGGCAAGAAGGAACAGAAACTCGCCGCACCTGCCGCGATCCTGACGCGGCCGGTCTTCTTTCCGTACGTTCCGCGGGCGCAATCGTGCGAGCAAAGCGTCGAGATGTCGTTCCCGCGCCGCGGCGTTTACAAACAGGAAGCGCTCGGGCTGCGCACCGGATTCCCTTTCGGCTTCCTCCAGAAAACGCGCCGCGTTTCGAGCGATCTGGAAATCATCGTTTATCCCTCGGTGAAGCCGACGGGGGAGTTCTACGAAGTCCTGCCGCTGGTGAGCGGCGAACTGGAAAGCTACATGCGCGGCCGCGGCCACGATCTCTACGCCATCCGGGACTATCGCCCCACCGACAGCGCCCGCCACGTCGATTGGAAAGCGACGGCGAAACGCAGCGCGCTGCAGGTTCGCGAATTTGCACGCGAGGATGAGCGGCGGTTGCTCGTCGCGCTCGATCCGGAAATCGATCCGGCGCGCTTTTCGAGCCCGGCCGAGCTTGAGGAAAGATTCGAGAAAGCGGTCGGGCTGTGCGCCAGCCTCGCCTGGCACTTCTATGAATACAATTCCGTCCTCGAATTTCGCACGGTCGGCACGACGCTGCCCGCCGCTCCCGCCGGGGAGATTATCTACGACGCGCTTCGAGCCCTGGCGAGAGTTGCGCCGCTGGAACGATCGTCCGGCCCGTCGTATCTCAGCGATTTGGGGCAACGCGCCGGAATTTTCAAGATCATCGTCACCTTCCAACCGCGCGGCGCCATTCCCACGAGTCTCTGGTCTTCCTCCTTCATTCTCTTCCAATAGACCGCCAACTGGCCGCGTTCCGGCAGTCACGAAAACTCAAGCTCTGCGTTCGGGCACGCCTTCACAGGGTGCTAATAAACAACCCAAGCTGTCATTCCGAGGGCGGTTCTTGCCCGAGGAATCTGCTTTTTCCCTGTCCTGTGGCGAAGAGCAGCGGCACAAACCCTGACGCCAACGAAGACTCTTGCGAGCGCGTCTTCACGATAAATATGCGAGAATCCAGCGCGGCATGGCCGGGAAACTCACGGGCGCGGGGATTGCGGCGTTTCGACGGAAGCTGCTCGCGTGGTATCGCGGTGCGAAGCGCGATCTGCCGTGGCGCCGCACGCGTGATCCCTATCGCATCTGGCTCGCGGAGATCATGCTGCAACAAACACGCGTCGCGGCAGTGATTCCCCACTACGCGCGATTCCTGGATCGCTTTCCTGCTGTCGAGGTGCTGGCGCGATCGCCGGTTGAAGACGTGCTGCGGCTCTGGTCGGGGCTCGGCTATTACAGCCGCGCGCGCAATCTGCATCGGGCGGCACAAGAGATCGTGGCGCGGCATGCCGGTCAATTTCCAAGCGAATTATCGGCGGCCCTCGCGCTTCCCGGGATCGGCCGCTACACCGCGGCGGCAATCTTGAGCATCACCTATGGCGAGCCGCACGCCGTGCTGGACGGCAACGTCGCGCGCGTGCTCGCCCGGCTCGACGCGATTCGCGGCGACCTCCGCGCTCCGGCCCGCTGGCGCGGCCTGGAAGCCCGTGCGCAGGAAATCCTCGCGCGGCGCGCGCCCGGCGATTGGAACCAGGCGATGATGGAACTGGGCGCCATGGTCTGCCTGCCGAAAACGCCGCGATGCGACGCCTGCCCCGTGCGGCTCTGGTGCCGCGCCGCCGCGCTCGGAATCGCCGGCGAATTGCCCGCCGCGCGCGCGAAACCCAAGCCGGTGCGCGTCACGCTGGCTGCCGCTGTGCTGGTGGACCCTCGCCACCGCACCCTGCTGCTGCAATCGAACGCGCGCGAGGCTGCGTTGTTCTCGCGGCTATGGCAATTCCCCGCTGTCGAAGCCGATGGAGATCCGCGCACGGCTCTCGCCTTGCATCTGCAAAACAAGTTTGGCTTGCGCGCTGCGGATTGCGTGCCGGCGGGCGATTCGCGGCACAGCGTGACGTTTCGGCAGATTCGCCTCGCGGCGTTCGTGGTGCGAGTGAAGCGTTTGCCGCGCATCGCGGGAGCGCGGACGCCAAAGCTCGCGGAACTTCACCGGCTGCCAATCTCGAACGCCGCGCGCAAGATCGCCGAGCAAGCCCTGAGGATGCTCTCGCAGCGCCCACATTCGTAGTATGACTTTGGTGAAAAACTCCCCGAGGCAGTCATTACATGGCGCTGAAAAACAACCGAAGCTGTCATTCCGAGGGCTGTTTTTGCCCGAGGAATCTGCTTTTCCCTGTATTGTGGCGAAGAGCAGATTCCCCGCCCGCGGCGGCGGCGCTCGGAATGACACTCGCCACGACTGTTCAACACGCTGCCGAAGTTAATCAGTAGGCTCCGCCCCGCGAGCCGCGCTGCCCCCGGATGTTAAAATTCCTGTAGAACAATGTCACCGTCGCCCCAGCCTCCGGAAACGCGTCTCGCCGCACTGGACCGCTACTTCAAGCTATCGCTCTATCTGCTTCTTCTGACGAGCGTGCTGGCGCTGGTTTCCACCGGGAAATTGGATCTGATCGCCATCATCGCCGCGCCGGCGGCTCTGCTCGTCAAAGGCTATCGCTGGTTGCACGGACACAAGCCGGAACTTTCGCCGCGCGCCGCCTCCTGGCTCGTCATCCTCTATTTTGGCTTCTTCCCGGTGGACCTCTGGTGGTTTTCGCGCGGCTTCGCGAGCGGCGCCCAGAGTCCCGCGCTCTTCGCGGCTCTGCTCGCCACCGTGCACTTGATGCTGTTTGCGATGATGGTGCGCCTGTTCAGCGCCGCAACGACGCGCGACTATCTGTTCCTCGCAATGCTGGCTTTCGCGACGATCCTTGCGGCCGCCATCCTTACGGTGGACACCGCCTTTCTCGCGTTCTTCCTCGCTTTCATGATCCTCGCCATCTCCACGTTCATGGCGCTCGAGATGCGCAGCAGCGCGGAAGCGGCCTCGGCCGCGCCTCTCGAACCGGGAACGCAGGCGGCACGCCGCTTGCGCACGGCGCTCGGCGCAACGGCCGGCGTCCTGGCCGTGGCCTCTCTGCTGACGGGCGCGGTGATCTTTTTCCTGCTCCCCCGATTTTCCGCCGGGTATCTCTCGAGCTACAACCTGCAACCGACGCTGATGTCCGGATTCTCCGACGACGTGGAGCTCGGCGAAATCGGCGTGATCAAGAAGAACAGCGCGATCGTCATGCGGATTCAAGTGGAGGGAGATGCGTCCGCCGCGGAGACGATGCACTGGCGCGGCGTCGTGCTGACGAACTTCGACGGCCGCCGCTGGTTCACCGACGAGCGCGAAATCAGGACTCTTACCCCCGGTGAAAACGGTTGGTTCTCATTGCCCCAAACCGAAGGGGAGACCCAGCGCCGCACGACGCGGCTGGTGTACTCCGTGCTGCTCGAGCCGATCGCCACCGACTCGCTGTTCTATGCCGACGAGCCGGCGGCCACGCGCGGCGGATTCACGGGGCAGGGGCCCGCGCTGTCGTTCCGGCGCAGCTATCTCGCGGTGGACTCGACCGGCTCGATCTTCAACCCATTCCACAATTACTCGCGGCTGAGCTACGAAGGCCTTTCGCTGATGCCGGCGAACACGCCGGCGGATTTGCGCGCCGCTTCTACCGATTATCCGGAATCATTTCGCAAGAGGTATTTGCAATTGCCTCCGCTCGATCCGCGCATTCCCGCGCTCGCGCAGCAAATCACGGCGAACCTCTCCTCGCCGTTCGACAAAGCGTCGGCGATCGCCGCATATCTGCGGACGCACTACAGCTACACGCTCGATCTCTCGGGAACGCCGCCCGCCGCCGACCCGTTGCCTTACTTTCTCTTCACGCGCCGCGCCGGACACTGCGAGTATTTCGCGTCCGCGATGACGGTGATGGTGCGCAGCCTCGGAATCCCGGCCCGTTACATCAACGGATTTCTCCCCGGCGAGTACAACGACGTCGGAGGCGACTACGTCATTCGCGCGAGCGACGCGCATAGCTGGGTGGAAGTTTATTTTCCCGGTTACGGCTGGATCACGTTCGATCCCACGCCGCCCACGGAAGAAGGCCCAAAGAACTGGAGCGCGAGGCTCGGCGAATACTGGGATTGGTTCCAATTGACCTGGAGCGAATGGGTCATCAACTACGACTTCGCGCATCAATTCCAGCTCGCGCAAAACGTCGAGCGGACGTCGCGCACCTGGACCGAGCAATTGCGCGCCCGCTGGGACGCGGCGCACGACGCCGCGGTCGCGCGCATGTTGAATGCGCAGACGCGCTTGCTGCGCTGGCTGCACCACGTCGCGCTTCTGATCGCGCTGTTCGCGGCCCTTGCGGCTCTGATTTTGCTTGGGCCCGCCCGAAAGCATCTCCGCATAGCCTGGCAGATGCGCGCTGGCCGCGGCGAGCTAAGCCCGCACCTCGCCACGCTGCACTACCAGAAGATGTTGCAACTCTTAGAGCGCCGCGGCCTGCATAAAACTCCCGCACAGACGCCGCTCGAATTCGCGACTTCAATTGGCCCTCGCGAAGTTGCCGCTCCCGTCGCGCAACTCACCTCTCTCTACCAGGCCGCGCGCTTCGGCAATCATGGCGCGCAGATCGAGCAAATGTCCCCCCTCCTGCGTTCAATCCGAGACGCCCTGCGCTCCCGCGCCAAGAGAGAAATCTGCTGTTAGCCAAGAACTGAAAAGATTTATGTTCGCGGCCCTAAGGTCTTCGCAACGAACTCCGCCTCGTCATCCGGCCACTTTCCGCGCAGTCGGAGAATCGTGCGCTTCGTAGCTAGCCACCAAGGTTGGCGGTACCGTCGCCAGCTTTCCTCATATGGACGGAAAACGGTGATGGCGAAAACAACGCCGAGCATGAAAAATGTGGAGACTACATCGCTTCGTGCAAAGCCGATATTGAGATAGCGAAAGGTCAAGGCAAAGATAATGGCGAAACACGCCTTGAGCAGCAAGAAACGCCGATTTGGCAAGTAGGAGAGTCCCCACGCACATAATAGGAGCACAAAACAACTCCAAAAGCCGAAGTTGTGATGCGACGGGGGCCGGATCTGGGAGGCCCACGATCGAGCCATAACAAGCGCGAAGCAGACCACGAATATGGCTTCAATCCAGCGGCGTCTCGGCATCGTGATTTCCAATCTTTATATTTAATCATAGCATAAGAAACGCCGTAGCACTTTTGCAGCTGTGGTCGAAAAAACGATTTGACCAGCGCAACAGTAGATCGCCGGAAAGGTGAGCCACCGTACGAATTTCAAAGTATCTTGTGGGCATATGGTACAATCTCCTCCTCCAAGAAGTGTCTTTAAGCGCCAATCATGCCCAAAGCCGGATTCATCAGCCTCGGATGCCCGAAGAACCTCGTCGATAGCGAGGTGATGATGGGCATTCTCGCGCGCAACGGCTACGAATTCACGCCGCGCGCGGAAGAAGCGGAAGTCCTCATCGTCAATACGTGCAGCTTCATCGAGCCCGCGCAAAAAGAATCCATCGACACGATTCTCGAAATGGCCGAATACAAGAAATTCGGCGCGGCGAAGCGATTGATCGTCGCGGGCTGCCTCGTCGAGCGCTACCGCGAAGACATTCGCAAACAAGTTCCCGAGGTGGACGCCGTCGTCGGCACGGGCGAAGTCGAGCGCATTCTCGAAGCCGTGCGCGGCGAATGGAATTCGAGCGCGCCCGCCGCCAAGCCTGATTATCTCTACCACGACATGACGCCGCGCCTGTTGACCACGCCGCGCCACGCCGCGTACATGAAAATCGCCGAGGGGTGCGATCATCCCTGCACGTTCTGCATCATTCCGCAACTGCGCGGAAAATTCCGCAGCCGCAGATTTGAATCCGTCGTCCGCGAAGCAGCTCAACTTGCCGATGCCGGCGTGCGCGAAGTCACTTTGATCGGCCAGGACACGACTTCCTATGGCGAAGACCTCGGCCTGCGCGACGGCCTGCCGCAACTCCTCGACCGACTCGCGGACGTCGAGGGCCTGCAATGGGTGCGTTTCCTCTACGCCTATCCGAATCGCGTCAGCCAGAAACTTCTCGATACGATTGCAAAGCGGCCGCGTCTCGCCAAGTATTTCGACATGCCCTTGCAGCACGCCAGCCGCAGCGTGCTCGCGCGGATGAAGCGCGGCGGTTCCGGCGAATCGTTTCTGCAATTGCTCGCGCGCATTCGCCGCACGATCCCCGGCGTGGCGATTCGCACGTCGTTCATCGTCGGCTTCCCCGGCGAAACGGAAGCGGACTTCCGCGAGTTGTGCGATTTCGTGCGCGAAGCGAAATTCGAGTGGATGGGCGTCTTCGCCTATTCGGACGTCGAAAATGCCGCAAGCCACGCACTCGGCGAAAAAGTGCCCGCGAAGACGATCGTCCACCGGCGCGACCGCTTGATGACGATCCAGAAAACGATTTCCGCGCGCAATTTGCGGAAATTCGTCGGCCAAAAGTTCACGGCGCTGGTCGAAGGGCCGTCGCGCGAAAATGAATTGGTCTGGGAAGCACGCCTGGAAACGATGGCGCCCGAAATTGACGGCAAACTCTTCCTGAGCGACATCGAGACGGAGAGCGGCGCCGCCCGCCCCGGCGACATCGTCGAAGTTGAAATCACGCAATCGCACGACTACGATTTGGCCGGCCGCGTAACGCAAATTCTCGACGCGCGAATCGAGAGACTGGCATCGCTTCCCCCCGAAGCGCCCGCGCGGCGAATCGGCACGGGCGCGGCGCTCCGCGTGCTCGCGTAAATGTTGCGTTTCGGAATCGCAACGGAATGGGACGCCCAGGTTTTTGTAGGGGCGGAGCTTGTCTCCGCCCGCTTTCGCCCATCATCTCCAGGAGGCGGCCTGGCGCCGTGAACTCGCCATGAAATTCAAATGTCCGATATGCCGCAAGCCGACGGATTCCGAAGCCGATCGCGATTTCCCCTTCTGCAGCGACCGCTGCCGCTTGACGGACCTCGGCAATTGGGCCGCGGAAAAATACAAAGTCGCCGCAGAAAGCAAGATGGACGAATCCGAACCGGAGAATGGCGGAACGCGTGAGCCAGATCCCAACCACGCCAGCGAATAGCGCGCCGCGCAAACCTCGCGTTGCTCTCGCGATTGCGACCGCGCTCGGCCTCGGCTATCTGCCGCTCGCCCCGGGTACATGGGGTTCGCTTGCGGCAGTGCCACTCTATTTTGCCGTCTATTTTTGGTTTCACTTCGGGCAACTGTCGGTGGGTTTGGCACCCCTCGGCGCTTCTACCGCCGTCGCCCCTTCCTCTTTCGCTGTCGTGTCGGCATGTACGATTTCCGTCTTGATGGCAGCGGTTGGCGTGTGGGCTTCGAGCCAGGCAGCCAGATTCTGCGGCAAGAAAGATCCCCAGTTCGTCGTCATTGACGAGGTTTCCGGGCAGCACCTTACACTACTGTTGGGGAGTCTCCTTCCTGTACGCTGGAGTCCGCTGCCAGAGTACTCGCCATTTCATCCTCTTGGCTCCGTCGTGGCGCATTCTGTGCTTAGCTGGAAATTCTTGCTCGCGGGCTTTATACTTTTTCGCGTCTTCGATATTTGGAAGCCGTTCCCCGCGCGGCAAGCCGAGTCCCTTCCCGGCGGCTGGGGCATCATGGCGGACGATTGGGTCGCCGCCGTCTATGCTGCGTTGGGACTTTGGCTGCTTCGAGCGCTGGGTCTTTAACCGCGCACAGGCCACCTTGGAAACAAACGGCATACCTCGAATCGAGCGCATCGCTCCGACCGCAGCCATTCCCGGCGGCGACGTCACCATTCACGGCCACGGCTTCGGTGCGCACAAAGGTGTGCGGCCGCGTGTGCGCTTCGGCGAATGCGAAGGCGGCCTGCTCGTTGCCGGCGACGACTATTTGATCGCGCGCGTCCCCGACGGCGCCGCGAGCGGAGCGGTGCGCGTCGCGACTTCGCGCGCCGAGAGCCAGCCGTTCTCGATGCACATCGGCGTGCAAATCGCCGACAATCTTCACCCCGTCGCCAATCCTGCCGTGGACGCCGAAGGCAATATCTACGTGACCTTCAGCGGACAACGCGGCCAGCGCGTCCCCGTGTCGCTCTACAAAATCACGCCGAACTACACCGTCAAGCCGTACGTCACAAAGCTGGTGAACCCCACCGGTCTCGCGCTGGACCGCGAGGGCGTGCTCTACGTTTCCTGCCGCGACGACGGCACCATCTTTCGCGTCGGCCGCGACGGCCAACCCGAGCAATGGGCCGAAGGCATGGGCGTCGCGACCGGCCTCGCCTTCGACCGCGACGGCAATCTTTTCGTCGGCGATCGCAGCGGCACGATTTTCAAGATCAGTCCCAACAAGGAGATTTTCGTTTTTGCGACGCTCGAACCTTCGGTTGCCGCCTATCATCTGGCGTTCAGTCCCGCCGGCGATCTGTTCGTCACCGGGCCGACCACGTCGAGCTTCGATCGCGTCTTTCGCATCAGCCAGCAGGGCGAAATGACCACGTTTTATCGGGGCCTGGGGCGCCCGCAAGGAATGGCCTTCGACAGTGCGGGCAATCTCTACGTCACTGCGTCTCTCGCCGGGCGGCGCGGCATCGTGCGCATCGCGCCGGACGGCCACGCCGAGCTTGCGCTCGCAGGCAACGGACTGGTCGGCCTCGCTCTGCCCGCCGGACGCCGTGCCGTGCTCGCCACCAGCGGCGCCGTCTACAGCCTCGATTGGGAAGTCGAGGGGCTGTCTCTGCCGTCCTAGGGCGCATGAAAGCTGAAATCATCGCAATCGGATCGGAGCTGCTGACACCCGACCGCCTCGACACCAATTCCCTCTTCCTCACCGAGCAACTCAATCGCTTCGGCATCGAAGTGGCGCGCAAGACAGTCGTCAGCGACGATCTCGAAGACATTCGCAACGCCTTCCGCGAAGCGCTCGGCCGCGCCGAAATCGTCATCTCGAGCGGCGGCCTTGGCCCGACCGAAGACGACCGCACGCGCGACGCCGTCTCGCAACTGCTTGGCCGCCGCCTCGAACTGAATCCCGGCGTGTTGCGCGGAATCGAAGAGCGCTTCCGGCGATTCGGCCGCACCATGGCCGAAATCAACAAGCGGCAAGCGATGGTGCCCGAAGGCGCGACGATCCTAGAAAACGCGCGTGGCACCGCGCCCGGGCTGCTGCTCGAGGCGGGAGAACGTCTGGTGATTTTGTTGCCGGGCCCGCCGGGCGAGCTGCGCACGATATTCGAGTCCGAAGTTGCGAAGCATCTCGCCCGCCGCGCGACGAGCGTGCGGCTGCATCATCGCCAATTGCGCGTGGCGGCGATGCCGGAATCGGAAGTGGACCAGCGCATCGCGCCGATTTACACCGCGTACGCGGACGTGCAAACGACCGTGCTCGCCGCGCCCGGCGACATAGAAGTTCATTTCCGGATTTGGTCGGCGGACGCGCAGGCCGCGGAGAAACGCCTGGAGGAATTACTACAGCGCGCCACGCTCGCGATCGGCGCGAGCGTCTATGCCACGCACGCGCAAACTCTCGAAGAGGTCGTCGGCCGCGAGCTGACGCTGCGCCAGTTCACGATTGCCACGGCCGAGAGCTGCACCGGAGGACTCGTCGCCGAGCGCATCACGCGCGTCGCCGGCAGTTCGGTGTATTTTCTCGGCTGCGTCGTTTGCTACAGCAACGAATTGAAAACCGCGATGGTGGGCGTCCCCGCCGAGCTGATCGCCTCGCGTGGCGCCGTAAGTTCCGAAGTCGCCGTGGCGCTGGCCGAGGGGATTCGCCGCCGGACCGGCGCGACCTTTGGCGTGGGCGTCACGGGAATCGCGGGGCCTTCCGGCGGCTCGCCGGAGAAACCGGTCGGCACGGTGCACGTTGCCGTCGCGGGCCCCGGCGGCTCGCGCGAGCGCGAGCTTCACCTCACGGGCGACCGCCAACGCGTTCGCTGGCAAGCGGCGCAAATTGCGCTCGACATGGTGCGCCGTCAAATGCAGGAAGAGCAATCGCCGGGCGCAAACGCGAAAGGCTGAACTCGTGCGGCTGTTTGTCGCTCTCGACATCCCCGAAGACGTGCGGCGCGCGCTGGCCGCGTGGGTCGCCCGCTTCCGCGATTCCGTCCGCGGGCCGCGCTGGACGCGCCTCGAAGGATTGCACCTCACGCTGAAATTCATCGGCGAAGCGCCCTCGGAGCGCGTGGGCGAAATTCGCTCGGCGCTCGCCGCGATCCACAGGGGCGTTTCCATCGATTTGCGCTTTCGCGGCAGCGGCTTCTTTCCGAACGAAAAGCACCCGCGCGTGTTCTGGGCGGGAATCGAATCGGGGCCGGAGTTGCAGGAGTTGGCCGAATCTGTCGAACGGCAACTCGTGCCTTTGGGCTTCCCTCGCGAAGCCCGCGCATTTCAACCGCATCTGACGCTTGCGCGATTTCCCTCCCCCGAAGGAATCGAGCGGCTCCGGGAAAAATTGGCGGCCGCGCCTCCCGCGGAATTCGGCGCGTCGCGCGCGCGCGAGTTTCATCTCTACCAAAGTATTTTGAAACCGAACGGCGCGGAGTACACTCGTCTCGCATCGTTCGATTTCGCAGGAGGCAATTCGCGGTGAACGCGGCGGTCGTTCTGGCGCCTTTCCTGTACGGCAAGATATGGATTCTGCTTGCGGCCTATCTCCTGGGTTCGATTCCCTTCGGACGATTGCTGCTCAGAGCCCGTAGGGGCATTCGCCTTCTCGGAAGCGGCAACATCGACGCCGCCGACGTCGCGCGCGAAGCCGGACTGGCGGCGGGCCTGGCCACAATGCTTCTCGACGCCGCGAAGGGTTACTTCTCGGTTTGGCTCGCTGCGCATTTCTTGCAAGCCGACATCCGCTGGATGATGGACGCCGCCCTGTGCGCAATTCTCGGTCACATGGCCCCCATCTGGTTCGGATTTCGCGGTGGGCGCGGCGTCGCCACCGCCGCGGGAGCATTCCTCGGGATTTGCTGGACCGCGGTGGCGCTGGGATTCTCCGTATGGCTCTTGGTTCTCTGGTTCTGGGGCTACGTTTCGCTCGCTTCGATTTCCGCGGCGGCGGCGTTCCCCATGCTGATGTATCTTCTTTATGCGCCGCAGCACGCCCCGCCGTGGATCGTCTCCTACGGGACGCTGCTGGCAGCGGCGGTCGTGGTCCTGCGTCACAGGGCAAGCATCCAGCGGCTCCTCTCCGGAACCGAGACGCGCTTCGGCCCCGGCAAACCAAAAAAGTAGAGTGGGTCGCCCTTCCGGTCTGGCCCGGCTTCTTCGGATCGCTCCGAAAGTGGACCGCGCGCCCCTCCGCACCGGCACGTTTGCACATCCGCTATCACACTGTCCCCCGAGCCTTCCCCGATCCCCCGGCACCCCCTAGAATGGAATACGGTGCCGACCCGCCCATGAACCTGGAAGCGATCAAAGACGCCGTCTTTCGCCCTCACATTCTGTGGATGGTGCTGGGCGGAATGCTGCTCGTCAGCGTCCTTCCCCTGGGTCTCTACCACCGCCAGGTTCTGCAATTGAGCCAGGAGAAGTTGACCGATACCGAAAGCGTCCAACAAACTGAGATGACGCGCTCGGTCGCCGATGAACTCCAGCTCTTCAACTCGAACCTCTACCAGCAATTGATTAGCGAACGCCAGATTCTCGCCCTTACGGACCTCATCGGCTCGGTGAACGACCCCGTGAAGGCTCCGCAAGTGACGCGGCTGCTGGAGAACTTCGTCGCCAGCAATCCCGACATCCTCTATCTCACCGCCATCGGAAGAGATGCCCGGGGCGCCGGCGCGGGCAGCATCGCCGCGGATCGGGATCCGTTCGTCGGCAGCGCGCTGCAGCGGGCGTTCACGGCTTGCCAGCAATCCCTGCTCTTCCGCAGCGACCCGCTGGCGTTCGGGAAAGAGAACCGGCCGGCGTTCGTCATGGCCGTTCCACTCCAGGTGGGCGGCCAATATGCCGGAATGCTCGCCGCCGTCGTTTCTCTCGACGGCATTCTGCACCGCCTCCAGGAAGCGAGCGTGCGCGGCCGCGTGGTCTTCGTTGTAGATGAGGAGGGCCATATCGTGGCCCATCCGGACACGAGCCTGTACGTTCCCGGCACCGATGCCAAGGCCGGCTCGGACATCGTCACCCAAGTGACCCTGCTGCCCAAGGACCTCCGCACGACCGAGACGCTGCGCCAATTCATGATGCAGGAAGACGGCCGGCAAGTGCCGATGATCGGCACCTATAGCACGATCCCCGATCTCAACTGGGCCGTCATCGCCCAACGCAGCCTCGGAGACGCGCGCGAGGACGTCGGCGTGACCGAATTGAACGGGCAGGCGCTCAAGTTCGTCCTCGTCGTTGCTTTCGTGGCCCTGATTCTCGGATATTTTTTCGCCGTGGGCATCAGCACGCCGATTCGCGCCCTGGCCGCTTCCACGCGCGCGATCAGCCGCGGCGAATTCCATCAGCGCACGCCCGTGCAGGGCGCGGCTGAAATCAGCGAATTGGCCGAAACCTTCAACGGCATGGCTTCCGACATCGAGCAGTACATCGAGCGCCTCAAGCAGGCCGCGCAGGAAACGCGCGAGCTTTTCCTCGGCAGTATCAAAATGCTCGCCGCCGCCATCGACGAAAAAGACCCCTACACCCGCGGCCATTCCGGGCGCGTGGCGAAGTATTCGGTCATCATCGGGCAGCACCTCGGGATGAACGAGGTCGAGCTCGATCGCTTGCGCATCGCGGCGTTGCTCCACGACGTCGGCAAGATCGGCGTGGACGATCGCGTATTGAAAAAGCCGGGCGCGCTGACCCCTGAAGAATTTGATTTGATGAAGCAGCATCCGAGCAAAGGCGCGAACATCATGCGCCCCGTCGCGCAATTGAAGGACATGCTCCCCGGCATCGAACTGCATCACGAGCGCGTGGACGGCAGAGGCTATCCTCACGGCTTGAAGGGCGAAGAGATCCCGCTCATGGCGCGCATTATCGCCATCGCCGACGTCCTCGACGCCATGACCACCGACCGTCCCTACCAGTCCGGCATGGATCTCGAGTTCTCTCTCACCAAGATCCGCTCGCTGGTGGGAACGCACTTCGATGCCCGCGTAGTGGATGCCCTCGACGCCGCCGTGAGCAAGGGCGAGATTCGCCTCAAGGCCAAACCCAGCCCCAGCCTGGTCGAAGTCTGACCCGACCTCGCTGTACCCTTCACAACCGCCGAGCCTATCCCCCACCTGCCGCAGGAAGAATTACGCGCCCGCTTCCCTTCCGCCTTCTCATGCAGCCCCCGAGTGTGTGCGTGAGAACTATGCGATTTCGTCAGGGCACAACTTCACAAGATGCGCAAAACACCCGACGTTGTCATTCCGAGGGCGGTTCTTGCCCGAGGAATCTGTTTTTTCCCTGTATTGTAGTTCTCGCGCACACTCGTAGGGCCGCTTGCCCACCGAAACCTTGGCAGAAGCGGGGCAAAAACCGGGATCCCCGGGCATAAGCCGAGGCAACTCCTCCAGGTATAATCAGAGACTCGGGAAATTCGCCGTATGTGAATTGAGGAACCTCATGGAACACAACCTCCAGCACTCCATTTCGCTTCTCGTTCGCACTCCTGCCGTTTTCAATGCGCTTCTCCGCGATCTGCCCGATGAATGGACGCTCCAAAATGAGGGTGAGAACACTTGGAGCGCTTTCGATGTCGTCGGCCATCTGATCAACGCCGATCGCACGGACTGGATGCCGCGGGCGAGAATCATTTTGCAGTACGGCGAAACGCGCGCGTTTGACCCCTTTGATCGCTTGGCGCAAATGCGGGAAAGCCGGGGAAAATCGCTGGGACACTTGCTGGATGAGTTCGCGCGCGTGCGCTCCGAGAACCTGGACGAACTCCGCGCGCTGAAACTTCGACAAGAGGATCTCGATCTGCGCGGACGGCATCCCGGCCTCGGCACCGTCACTCTTTCAGAGTTGCTCGCGACATGGGCAGCCCACGATCTGAATCATCTCCACCAAATTTCAAGGGTCATGGCTCACCAATACCGGCAGGCCGTGGGCCCGTGGAACAAGTTCCTCGGAGTACTCCATTGCGACGGCCACGGCGCCGCCGGATGAAAGTTTCAGATTAGTGGCCTGATAGGCAATTCGCGTACAATCGTTCGTCTGACGCGCTGGCCCGTTCAAACTTCGAGAAGGTCCGCCTACATGCAAATCTTCTTTGACGAGTCTGGTGACTTTAGCCCAGTCGATGTGGGCGCCGAAAAATTTTGCTATGTGCTAGGGCTAATCGTCCCTGAAACTTCAATCGAGGAACTCAGGACCGATTTCGAGTGGTTCGTGAGCCAGTTGACTAGCCACGAATTCGATTCGGGAGAACCGAAGGGCGCTTTGCTAACCTCCGATCACCGACGTCTACTTCTTCAGATTTTGAAGCTACACCGCAACGTGACGATAGTTCCGCTGTCAGTCAACCTCGGTTACTCCGGTCGTAAGCTCCTTTCGGGCGCGCCAGCCAAGATTCGGTCTCTTATTGAGGGAAATCTCCCCGTCGAGTCTTCCTATATGACAAAGGCCCAGAGAGCCGAACTTGCGAGGCGGTTTGGAAGGCTAAGCCCCGAAGCGCTTTCGAGGATAATGTCTTACGCTATTGCCATCTTGAAGAGCATCGAGGCAATTGCTAATCGCTACTATTGCGAACAATTTCACCGGTGCTACGACCCAATCACCGCGACGATTGATCGCGTAGCGAAACCAGGCAGTCGCGAGGAGCTCGTTTTCAAAGATTCAATTCATGGTTGGATCGCGAACTGGTCTCGTCGCGTGCCGCTAAAGAGAAACGCTCATGTCGATCGCTCTCATCCGTTATTCGCTCTTTACGGTGACGTAACTTCTGGAGAATTGGTCTTTGACACAAGGAAGATGCTGAAGGGGAATATAGGTTTCGCAGATTCGAGACGCGTGTGGCAGGTCAGACTTACGGATTTCCTCGTCAACACATGGTCACAAGTAGTAGGTGACCACGGCAGAAGATCTGAGTATCACAAGCTATTCCGGGACCTCTACCAAAAAAGTGCGCTTCCAAATGAAAGCCCGTTGGGAGCGGTTAGCTTGACGGAAGAGACTAGCGTCGTTGCTGCCCCGTCGTACTTCGAGATTTTTGCGAGGATGATTGAGCACGATCCAAAGATTCTGCCCTGTGAGTAACTTCAGAAATAGCAGCAACCCCTGCACACGACTACGGCATTTCGTCACCAGGCCCCTCCCCCTATTGGCGGGGCGCACTCTCTCACACAGCCCGTATGCGTTGCGCGCTGCTCGCCGTACGTGGGGGCATTAGTCTCCGGGTTCAGTGCCGCTCGTCAAGCGCCTCCTTATTCGTCTCCCACATCCCCGCTACAGGACCACGCACCAACTTTCTGTTTGGGCGTACAATGCCTGACATTAGCTAGAACAAAGACCTTGGCACAAACAAGCAGACCTTTTGCGAGCTACCGGCCGGGCGACCCGCTCCTGATGGGGCGGGAAATGGTCCTGTTCGGTCGTTACATGCTTGTGCGGAAAAATTCTGCATTCACCCTGCAGCATCGACTTTTTGTAAACGATCCGTGGGCAATGATAGCGGAGGGAATTCACCGCGCTCTGCTTAAGGGAAGAACTAGGGATCTTGCGCATTCTTTTCTGCGGCAAGCTGAGGACTACTTCAGGGCGGCGACAGTGGGACGAGAGTTGGCGGTGCGCCCAGTTCTTCTCTACTATGCCTTCCTGAACCTCGGAAAGGCGTACGCTGTTTCGAAGGGCAACACGAAGCTTGCGGGCAGATCATTTCATGGGGTGAGGTCAGCGGCTAGGCAAAGAGCGATTCCGGGATCGCTTGTCCAATTTGAAACGACGTCCGCGGGAAGACCAGGCGTCTTTCAGGAGTTGCTGCAACACCTCGACGGGAATCCTGCCGTTCTGCGGTCTGATCTCCGACTGGGCCACCTTCTACCGCAAATTCTCCCTGGCCACCGATTGTGGTGCTACGCAACGAATCGCTCTGAACGCTTCCTGACTGTAGAGCACTTCCAAGTACGCCACTCGGGTCAACCGAAGCAAGTTTGGCTTAATATGTTCCTCAAGAAGAGCGATCTGGACCGACTAGGCCTTACGGAGACGAGGGTATTATCTGAGGCAGACTTGGCAGGAGATTTCGAGGTCGCGGGCCCAGTCACGGATCTCGTCTGTTTTCAGCAAAGGAGTCCGGAACCGTATAGCGCGGATCCGGCTGAGGCCCTTGTTCCGATAATCCGGAAGGTCAAGAACAAGATCTGGGAAACTGCGAGAATCGCGTCACCTTATCGAAAGCCGTATGTTTACTGCTGCCCGCCAGCCGAGCGAATCGCACGGCTGCCCCAAATTCTGTCAATCTACTTGCTAATGTTCTTTTTGGGGTCAGTCACCCGCTACTTTCCCCTCTACTTCGATGATTTGCTCGATTCGAGGTACGGACCGCTATTCGAAACTTTTGTAACTGAAACGCCAACGCAATTTCTTTATCTCATGGCGTCTGAAATTCTGGGGCAGGAAGTAAGTAGACCTGCAATCATATAAATCTTCGGCTGGCCATCAGACCATTCGTGACACGCGGGACCCCGCATCGGCGAATCTGCGATTGCCCCCGCGTCCCACATTAACTTCGGCAGGGGTGCAGAAGCGAGGGCGATCTGACTCCTCACGCGCAATCCGGGTTAGAATCACCGTTCGGGCTCGGCAGCCCTCGCACACTCATGCTCTCCCTTTTCGGAAAAGAGAAACACGAAGGTTCGCTTCTCGACCGGCTGAAGCAGTCGGTTGCGAAGACGCGCTCGCAATTGGCCGCGCGCGTCGAGGACATCTTCAAGGGCGAGAAGCGAATCGATCCCGCGGCTCTCGCGACTCTTGAGAACGCGCTCCTTGCCACCGATCTCGGCATGCGCACGACGCGCGAAGTGCTCGACGCCGTCCGCCAGCAGCTCGAGCGCAACGCCCTCCGTGACTCCGATGCCTTGAAGGCTGCGGTCAAATCGCAGCTTCTCGCGATTCTGCGTGCCGCGCCGGCAGCGAACAACGGCGCCGGCCCCGCCGCGCCCGCGGACGGCGAGCCGCAAGTGCTTTTCGTCGTCGGCGTCAACGGCACCGGAAAAACCACCACCATCGGCAAATTGGCCCACCGGCTGCACCAGCAGGGACAAAAGGTTGTCCTCGCCGCGGGCGACACTTTCCGCGCCGCCGCCACCGAGCAACTCAGCATCTGGGCGCAACGCACCGACTCGGAGCTGATTCACCAGAAACCGGGCGCCGATCCCGCCGCCGTCGTGTTCGACGCGCTTTCCGCCGCACGCGCGCGCCACGCCGACGCCGTCATTGTGGACACT
>Ga0326728_10012149_pt1 | contig 19271 bp, 15 predicted proteins | sample MB3enrmetagenome_FD_207602 | JGI IMG/M metagenome (GOLD analysis project Ga0326728, IMG submission 207602) | Lab enriched peat soil microbial communities from McLean, Ithaca, NY, United States - MB31MN | ecosystem: Environmental > Terrestrial > Soil > Wetlands > Peat | place: USA: New York... | reverse complement strand
TCGCAGATATTAGAACTGTTATGCAAAATGGAGGTGTTGCAATGATCGGTCTCGGAGAAGCAGAAGGTGATAATAAAGCTGTCGAGTCCGTACAGAAAGCTCTGCGCAGTCCTCTCCTCGACGTAGATATTTCAGGCGCAACCTCTGCTCTGGTTAACGTTGTAGGGGGACCTGACATGACAATTTCGGAAGCTGAAAGTGTTGTTCAGGAAGTTTACAGCCGGATAGACGACAATGCTCGACTGATTTGGGGTGCCCAGATTGATCCTGATCTCGAACAGACCGTCCGTACTATGATCGTAGTCACAGGAGTAACATCAGCCCAGATTTATGGTCATGGAAGTGACAAAAATATTACATTTAGATATGGAATTGATTTTGTAGAGTGATTAAACCAAAGACATATAGGATTAAAATATTTGATTGGGAAAAAATGCTGTTTTCCTTTATTAGAGTATGAAAGTAAAATACTTTTAAATATTTTTTAGTATATTCAAAAGTTTTCGTTAGTTCCACTAGAAATTGAATGCCATCGATTCAAAACTCGGGAAATTATAATAAGACTAAAGAGTAAGGGATAGGAATCTAAATCCAATCGAAAAGTATTTTTATGGCAAATGCTTTATGTTGCCGATAAAATTGAGTATTGAAAACGAAAAATTTATACTGACACGATTTAAAGTATATGAAGAAAAATAATCCGAAATTTAAATTTCTGATTCATGTTTATCCATATAAGTGATATCTTCATATAATAGGAATCAATAATATAACCCGTTTGGTACTTCCTAAAAGATAACACAATACATATTGAGCATAAAAAACGAATTAGAAAGCATATAGGAAGAACTATGAACGAAAAACTCGAGATCAAATAATCTAATATACCTGGATGTGAATGAATGGTAGAATCTCCGTTAAAATTGAATATAACTGCAGAAAGTATTGGTCAGACTGCAGAAAGTATTGGCCAGATTATCCGGGCACACATTAGAGTCCTGAAACTTACAAAAAAACCGTCCAGGGAAGAGTTCTTGACCATTGCCAAAGTTGCAGGTATTGGTATTCTGGTTGTGGGAGCAATAGGGTTTATTATATATGTATTGTTGACGATGTTGCCCAAGTGGGTGGCCTAATGAATGAAGATTCCCAGATATTTGTAATCAAAACCACAGCAAACCAGGAAAGATCGGTTGCAACAGCCCTTGCCAAAATTTCAAAGAAGGAGAAACTGGATATAAGGGCAATTCTAGCTCCCGACGAGCTAAAAGGATATGTGCTTGTCGAGGCTCCTATATCTGGAATCGTGGAACTAGCAATCCAGACTATTCCCCATGCTAGGGCTATTGTGAAAGGAAGTTCTACAGTTGCTGAAATTGAGCATTTCCTTAAGCCTAAACCAACAGTGACTGGTATCAAGGAGGGAGCTATTATTGAGGTTACTTCAGGACCTTTTAAGGGAGAGAAAGCTAGAGTTAAAAGAGTTGATGAAGGGCATGAGGAAATTACTGTAGAGCTGTTCGATGCTGTGGTGCCGATCCCTATCACTATCCGTGGCGATACAGTCAGGGTACTCAAAAGAGAAAATGAGTGAGCTAGTTATCTAGTACAAAAAGAACGAAAAATTAGAAAGAAAAATTTCAGCTTATCAGTAAATAGAATTATTAGTAATTCCCTAATTTGGTAGATTTTACTAATTAATGCAACTTTTCTTACTAAAAATGGTTCTTATGGCACAGAATACGTCTAAAAAATAACAAATTTCGAAGTCAAAGAACATAATGCGTATCTATGAATTGTATGAAGAAAACAAATGCATAAAGCTCATTTGTTAATTATGATATTTATGATTCCATCAAATTCGAGATACTGATTGAAAAAGATGTTCAAATTTTTATACTTATTGAAATTGGTGAAACTAATATGACAAGTATCGTTGAAGCACTTGTCCCGGGAGGAAAAGCGAATCCAGGGCCACCTTTAGGTCCTTCGCTTGGTCCACTCGGGGTCAATATAAAAGAAGTGGTCGAGAAGATCAATGAAAAAACCAGGAACTATAATGGGATGCAGGTTCCTATAAAAGTAATTGTTGATGACAAAAAAAATGTCGAAATCGAAGTAGGCATACCCCCTACTGCATCCTTGATCATGAAAGAGTTAGGAATTCAGAAAGGGTCAGGAAATGCGGGAAGTGAAAATGTTGGAAACCTTAGAATACCTCAGGTCGTAAAAATCGCCCGTATGAAAAAGGAAGATGTGCTTTCTTATGATCTTAAATCAGCAATGAAAGAGGTAATGGGTACCTGTGTCCCGATGGGTGTAACTGTAGAGGGGGTCAAGGCCAAGGACTGCCAGAAGGAACTCGAGAATGGTAAATTCGATGATTTACTTGTTGGTGAGGAATGGTAACCCTTCATAAACCATTTAAACTTTGATCCGTAGTTTCGTTACATACCAATAGTTTTAAATCGAATACCACTAATAGCTCAAGAAATCTGAATACGGCTCTACTGGAACAAATTATAAATAGTTATTATCGGTTTAATGTTCAAGTGTGACAGATCCGGATTTACCATACCTGGATTTACTATAAGCCCTAAAACAAACTGTAGTAAGCCTCTAAGGCTGTTTGAACATGTGAGTTCAAATACTACAGGGAGGAACAAGATGGCAGAACAAATTATACTGGAAGTTGTCAAGAAATTACTTGAGATATCTCCAAAACGCAATTTCTCTGAAAGCGTGGACCTGGCGATCAACTTAAAAAATCTTGATATGAATCAACCGAAGAATAGGGTCGATGAAGAAGTAATTCTTCCACATGGGCTCGGAAAAGAACTGAAGATCGGTGTTTTTGCAAAAGGCGACGTGGGCTTGAAGGCAAAAGCTGCCGGTGCTGTGTATGTTATTTCTGAAGATGAACTCGAAGAACTGGCAGCTGACAAGAATAGAGCACGGACTTTAGCAAATGAGTGTGACCTTTTTATCGCAGAAACTCAGTTTATGCCGACAATTGGTAAGAACCTTGGTATTGTTTTCGGGCCAAGAGGAAAAATGCCTATCCCGTTATTACCTAACAAGGATGTAGGTGAACTGATTCAAAGCAAAAAGAATGCTGTCAAGCTTAGGTCAAAAGACAGGCTTACTTTTCATGTGGCTGTTGGAATGAGGGATATGAATCCTGAAGACCTTGCCGAGAACATTGAGACTGTTGTAGCTAGGCTGGAACGTATTCTAGATAAGGGCAAGCACAACCTTAGGTCGGTCTATGTCACGACAACCATGGGTAAATCAGAGAAGGTGATGTAAATGGCGGAAGAAAAGCATCACACTGAACATATCCCAAAGTGGAAGAAAGATGAAATCGAAAAAATTAAGAAACTCATACTTTCTCATAAGGTCTTCGGAATGGTAGGAATCGAAGGAATTCTTGCGACCAAGATTCAGAAGATTCGTCGGGACCTCAAAGACTTTGGGGTGGTTAAGGTCTCCAGGAACACGCTTACAGAGCGGGCCTTAAATCAACTTGGGGAAAATATTCCAGGGATGAATAAATACCTTGATAAACAGACCGCTCTGGTGTTTACTAACGAAAGTCCTTTCAAGCTTCAAAAAGTGCTCGAACAGACAAAGACCCCCTCGCCTATTAGAGGAGGCGCAATTGCTCCGGTGGATATTATCGTTCAGAAAGGGCCGACCAGTTTCCCACCTGGCCCTATTTTGGGTGAGCTACAGAGTGCAGGGATTCCCGCTTCAATTGAAGCCGGAAAAGTTGCGATAAAGGACACAAAGGTTGTCTGTAAAGCTGGTGAGGCAGTCCCACAAAAACTCGCAACCATGCTCTTAAAGCTGGATATATACCCTCTAATCATAGGGTTGAACCTAAGAGCAGCCTATGATGAAAGAATGATTTATGAGCCTGAACTCCTTAAAATTGATGAAAAGCAATACTTTTCAGATATTATCAGAGCAAATCAGAACGCTTTCAATTTATCTGTTAACACTGCATACCCTACAAGTGCAACAATTGGCACTCTGCTAGCAAAGGCCTCTACAGAAGCAAAAAACGTTGGTGTAAACGCTGTTGTTTTTGATTCAGGAATCATGGATACACTTCTGTCAAGGGCCTATATCCAGATGATATCCGTTGCGTCTAAAGCCGCAGAAGGCGGTGCAGATGCAGTAGATGATGACCTTAAGAGGGTTCTAAAGGCCGTACCAAGCACGACAGCAGCCAAAGCACCTGATAAGAAAGAAGAATTACAAAAAGAAGAACCAGAAGAAGTAGAGGAGGACCATGCCGAAGAAGATGGAATGGCAGGTCTCGGTGCCCTTTTTGGATAAATAAATTTACGTTAATTGAAATTAGGTGATAAAACAATGGAATATATATATGCATCTCTCTTATTGCACAATGCTGGTAAAGCAATTACCGAAGAAGCAATCACTGCAGTCCTCAAGGCTGCAGGCATCGAAGTAAACGAGGCTAGAGCCAAGGCTCTTGTTGCAGCTCTTGAAGGCGTAAACATCGAAGAAGCAATTTCAAAGGCTGCATTTGCAGCTCCTGTAGCCGTATCTCCCTCAGTTGCAGCACCTGCAGCCGCAGCACATGTTGCAGCCGCAGCAGAAGTTCCTGTTGAGGAAGAGGAGGATCACGCCGAAGAAGACGGAATGGCAGGCCTAGGCGCATTATTCGGATAAATATATAAATGTTGGCGTATTATCTCGCCACATTTCTATACTTTTTGAGTGAATAGTCTATCCAATTTGGTACGGTTCCTAATGATGATCACATTCGTTTATAACTTGCATACACTATTTTTCATGTAAGTTTATTATTTGATCCATTTAAATATATTGTGAGAACAGATTCAAAAATTTTATATTTGTCAGTTCTAAAGTATAAATTGTTCATAGTATCCACCAACTTATTTTCTCATTTTTTTTGCTTATAATTTACGTAGTATATATATCCAATCGCTTGCTTAATGCTCGATTTCTTTTTCGGTCAAATATAGGTGAGTTTATTTTATTAAACGTAGGCCATTGCTCATATTTTTTATATCCCCATCAGTTGTAATCAGAAGTTTCTATTGCATCAAAATCGATGTCATTGAACTAATTTTTGATAGGTTGAATAGTTATTATCTTTTCCTCATTTGTAAAATTTTTTTATAAGTTAACAAGATTTTTGAGCCACTGTAATATTGAGAAAATAGATTGCATTCTGTATACAGCTGCAAAAATTGGTTTAGAGGTCGGACGCAGAATATTTTACCGATTCCTTTTAAATAAAAAACTTGTCATATTCTTTGCGTACAGAAATTATCTGAAAAAATTTGCAGGGAAAAAAGCGAATATATTAAAAAATGGTCTTAACAATTAGTTTTTGATTGATTATAAAAAAACGAGCACTCTCTGGTGTTTGAGATAACTGTCGAGATAGTCATTTGCTTAAGGTTTTCAGTAAAGTACGAATACGATCTAAAAAGTGCAATATAATTTTCGTTTTTCTTTCCTCGCATCAATATTGATCAGAGCCCTAGCATAAATAAAAGAAATTTGGGGTGGATAATCATACTAAAAGAAGTCTCAATCGCTTCGGGTTCAAATGCCTAATTCTTCAAACCACATTTTTTCCGATATTTAGAAATTTCGCAGTCCTGTAGTAATTAATTTCTAAAATAATTGGCATTAAAGTTTTTTTTAATTACAGCCAACGATCAGTGCCACAAGATTTTGTCTATGGTTTTGAATCTCTTCGTCTGTTGAATTTTTCAACCACTTTTTTTCTCCATGAATTGCGTGATCTCCGCAGATGAAAAAAATAGTGCCTTTTTCTGAATTCCGAAAAATCTTACCTAAATTTTCATCCACTTCTTTTGCAGCACTTTTCAGTTCTTCCCAGTTTTTTGCCCTGTGGGAAAAACGGTCAAGTGCTCTCAGGTGAACGGCCAGAATGTCGGTTTTCTCCTTGAGGGAATACACTGCATACTCAGTGATCTGCCGATCATAATCTAGTATATCTTCGGAATCCCGGACTCCATGACAGTTTTTTATTCGCCCCTTAAAACTCTCCGCACCTCCAGACTCAATAACTGCTGCCACGTTCATGCCCACCAGGTAAGCCCATTCCATTATGCTTTTAAGTTTTGGATTTTTAAAATCTTTTGCCCTTTCAGCATAGATATCCGCTGTTGAATAAATTTTATGCTCGTCTGGTAGGTACCCTGTAAAGATTGAAGCAATAGCAGGAGATGTTATTGTTGCCGGAGATTTGCATTTAAATAACAACCCTTTCTCGACAAGCTCGTTCAAATTCTTCATTATTGGAAAAAGATTTCTGCAAAGAGAGTATCCAAGACTGTCAACTATGATAATTACCACTCTTTTGTAGTCTTTTTTCTTTGCGTATTTAAGGACTTCAGGGATTGGTTTTCCAGTTGGTGGGATCATAGGGACATTCAACAATCTTGAAATTGTAGGGGCAATATCTATTATGTGGCACTCAAAAATTATCATTTGTTCTCCATAAGTTATCTGGAAAACCAGTTTATGAGCCTATCCTAAGACTCAGAAATTGTTTTTCAGAAATTTTTATAAAATCTAATTCTTATAGTTATCTTTAGATCAAAAAGAATTAAGCGGATAATCTGTGAAATATAAGTTAAATTTTAATGTACTGTATATTATTTGGTTCTTTCAATATGTAGTTTACTTCCTGGATATTTTTTGATTTTGTGGTTTTTCTGAAAAATCGATAACTACCGAAAACTTTCAGTATAATATAACGAATTAGATCCAGTCTCCAACGAATCACTGCAAATAAATAGGGACAATAAATGTGATGGAAAGAACTCTCAAGGTGCTCAAAATAAGAAGTATGGTAGTAGGAGCAAAAAGGATCAGGAATTAATAATGAGACTATCAATCTCAATACTAATTGATATAAATGAATCCTGGTTCACAGTAAAGATTGGATCATAGAAAACAAGTTTAAGTAAGTGAATAATAACAACAAAAGAAAATACAGGGTTATCAAGCTAATTGTTCAAAAAAATCAAATACTGGCCAAGGTAACAATGTAGCGAATTTTATGTAAAATCACAAATCAAACGAAGTTTTAAAGGAAGAAAACAGTGGGAATTTTGATAGATCCCTAAATTTTATCACATGCTTATAAATTGTATATTAATGACGCACAAAAATCATAGGTTCATAGAAACCCTCTATACATTGGAAGAACCAATTTGCATGCAGTATCCAAAAAGTGCATTGAATTGAAAGTGAAGAGCTTTCTACTTAATTTGAAGAGGATAAGTATAATCTCAATTATTAAAACAGAAAATGTGGAAAGCATGAGAGGAAATAACATCATATATTTTCATATAAAATTGAAGCAATAAAAAAATATTACAACTACCTTATATGCGAACTAAATGCATGCATGCTCCAGAAGAGCAAAATCAGTATGCTAAAAGGACAGCTTGATGTTGAGCTTTAGATAAAATTCCCGTAAACTAGGAAATTTTCAGTGATCCCAAGACACAATTATGTTGGGATACTATTCGAGACATAAGAATATTTCAGCTTTTCCTTTCTTTCAATTTTTCCGTGCGTTTGGTGATTAATAAGACTCCAAGTGACATAATTTTAGATATTTACACTTGAAAAAAGTAGTACTCATGCACTTGAAGCATAAAATAAAGTACAATAGATGTTTTAATCAAATTTACTCTATAGACAGCTTGATGTTTTGAGCTCATTTATTTATTAGAGGATTTCGATAAACCTCTTTTTTTACGAGTTATTTATGTACTATCCAGTGAATATGACGAAATTTGGGGTTTATCGAAATACTCATCAGTTCAATTGTAAAGTTTAATACATTTTACATTTTTTTTCATATTCCTATTATTTTGTTAATTTTTCTCATATCCAGATTCCTCTCAACAAAATTTGCGAGCTCTTCGTAAGCGTCGTTTTCGGTCATAACATTTTCAGGCATGAATTCGAGCCCTTTTATCTTGTATAGGTAATTCACTAGTGCATCTCTTATATTCTTGTTCTCAAAAAGCCCATGAATGTACGTGCCAATTATCAGGCCGTCCTCGTCAATTGCACCATCGTCTCCAAATACGTTGCAGAAGGAATCGGTGATCCCCATATGGATTTCATATCCTTTTATTTCCTCCCCACCTATAGGAGTAAGGATCGGCCCACAGGGATTTACTTTTTTTGTGACTTGAATCGTCTTCTTTTTGTATGGTCCGAACTTTGTCACCACCTCAAGAAGGCCAAGACCTTTGAATTCTGCTTCAATTCCATTTTCAACCCCAGAATCGAAAATTGTTTTTCCCATTATCTGATAGCCTCCACATATCCCGAAAATAGGAATTTTTCCTTTAAAAGCTTTAATTTTTTCTGCCATTCCGCTCGCTTTTAAGTCGATCAGATCATTAACAGTATTTTTTGTACCCGGGATCATGATTGCATCAGGGGTTCCGATTTCTTCGTAAAGGTTCACATAGCGAATTTGGGCTAGTTCCTCCAGGGGTTCGAAGTCAGTGAAGTTTGATATTCTGGGCAGACGGATAACGACGATCTCTATACCCTTTTCATTTTTCGGATTTTTTTTATCCTCAAGTGAAATCGAATCCTCTGAGGGAATATGGAGCTTGAAATAAGGAAGAACCCCAAGTACTGGAATTCCAGTCTTATCTTCAAGTTGTTTAAGGCCTGGCTTCAGGATTTCCGGGTCGCCTCGAAATTTATTAATAATAAACCCTTTGATATTTTTCCGTACATCTTTAGGCAAAAGTGCAACTGTGCCATAAAGGCTTGCAAAAACGCCTCCTCTCTCTATATCGCCAACCAGTATTATTGGAGCTTGTGTAAGTCTCGCAGTGCCTATATTTACAATATCTCTTTCATACAGATTAATTTCGGCAGCTCCACCTGCTCCTTCCATAACAATGATGTCATATTCTACAGAAAGCCTTTCCAGAGCTACTTCAAGAACTGCATTCATTTCAGAGATGGAATCATAGTACTGGCCTGCACTTTTGTCAGAATAAGGCTCTCCGAGGAGGATTACCTGGGAAACGAAATCCCCTTTGGGTTTCAGGAGAACAGGATTCATATCAACAGTTGGTTCGGAACCTGCAGCTTTTGCCTGAATTGCCTGAGCAATTCCAATTTCCTTTCCATCTTTTGTAATCCAGGAGTTTAGACTCATGTTTTGAGCCTTGAAAGGTGCAACCCTATATTTTCTTGACAGTATCCTACATAAGGCAGTTACTACTGAACTTTTTCCAACATGGGAAGCTGTTCCCAAGATCAAGACACTTTTCTTTTCCATTTTTACCATACCTTATGCTCTAATACCTAGTTTTTTATGTAATTAGGATTTGCAGTTGGGTACGAAATTATGACAATAGACTTTGTGGTAAAATCTGCATTTTAGACATTGATGGTTTAATACTATTGATTTTTCAGTCCAACCACAGAAATCCTAATAATTTCAAAATTTGATCACGATATTTTTATGCTCATCTGAATCAAATGAAATTGTTTTTTGATATTTATTTCCTTCTATTTTACCCTCTTATGCTTCAACTAAATTAAAAATTTTAGGATTCACAATAGTTACAAATCTTGTCAGTTCCAAAATTAATTCTACAAATCAGGAGAATATTATATAAATTATCTAAGATAATTAACTGTTGATTGTGAAACAAAAAATGACTCTCCTTTTAGGATAAACACAGCCAATTTAAATTCTGAATCTTCTGGATTATGTAGTTTCGTTGATATAATAACTTACTTGCTGAAACGAACTATGGTTCTCAAGATGTTTATAACGTTTTATTTCCCGCTGTAACATCTTCTAACTGATTATCTTGAATATTCAATCAATGATCCAAGGTCAAAAATGCCAAAAATAAAAATTTCTCTAGAAGATACTACTTTTAATTGAATCAAGTTCAATTACATTGAAAATATTTTTTTCTTCATTTAGAAAATAAACGATGACGTTTTTAAGATAATGTATCAATTAAGCTAAGATTAAAAGCTCCTCTGTTGACTTCAATTGTATCTACATTATGGTAGCAGAGTACTTAATTTATAAATGGATTAAAATCGAAGAATAGAACTGGTTGAGATATAATTTCGCATTCGATATAGGTATCGATCTATATCTATTAAAATCTCTAAGCTAACAATTGATGTTTATCAGCATAAATGGGTTGGACAAAGAATATTATGTTTTCTTTCGTCTTGATCTTACCAGTTTTTTAGCTTCCTTGATTCTAAAATAATCGATCAACTTATAGCTCACTAGGTCCCAAAACCATTGATGAAGATAAATTTCATTTTGATAAATCTAAACTGATTGATGGTACTATTTAAAACACATTTTTAGATCTCAAATGGAACGATTACTCTAATCAGTATCATACACAACTGATTAAGCAAATTAGCTCAGTTGACTTTGGAGATACAACTCAAAAGATATAGCGTAAATTAGTGCTTAGTCTATTAATATTCTATACAAAAATAAGCATATTTGGGGTGTATAGGAATAATTTCAAAAGGACATTTTATATTTATCTATCAACTCGAATTGAGATGAATACTGTGGAAGAAAAAATCAATATCAACATTACTTTTTCGTAGAATGGATGAATAATTAGTTAAACCTTTGTTGAGTATCTGAGCAACTTAGTGAAATACTTACTTTGCTAGACTACGGTGGCTAAGATCCACCTTTATTTGCCCCAGCCTTAATTTCATTGACTTGTTCTTGAAGTTCTCTCTTAATTCCATACTTCCGGAAGAAATGGATCAGTATATTTGAGATATCCCTTTCGAGGATTTCATCAGCTTGAGGATGTTCCTGAGTGATATACTGGGGCCAATCAATGATCTGGACACCCTCTCCGGAAACAAATATGTTAAACTCACTTAAATCAGCATGAATAACTCCCATTGAGTAGATGATTTTTACCTGCTTGAGAATCTCATCGAGATGCCATTCCGGATCAAGAAGTTTTGTTTTTGAAAGGAGGCTACCTTTTGCAAGATCCATGACTATCACATGCCTATTCTGATCAAAAGGTTTTGGGATTGAGACTTTAGGGTATAACCTGCTCATTATCTCATACTCCCGGTGGGCAGCAAGGCGGGAGGCATAAATCCGGGGGAAGTTTTCTCCTTTGCCAATGTGCTCACTCAATCTCGTTAGTTGATTGAAACTGGTTTTGCCTCCCCTGTAAAATTTAATTATGACTGAAATGGATTTTTCAATTGCAAGTTCCGGCTGCCTGATCGCTTCAAAAACTACTGAATCCTTTCCTACTCCGATTTCACTTCCTATTTCACTGATACTTTTTCTCTTGACAAAGGCACTGAGGGCAAGGGTATCATATCCTTCGAAGTAAATCTGAAAACCTTCATAAGATTTAGTGTTTCTGATCACAAGCTTGTTCTGAACAAGCTTTTTCAGTCTATATTCCAACTTATCAAAGGACAACTTTGTATATTTAGTTAGTTCTCCTATTGGTACCCATTCAAAATGCTTCATTCCTATTTCGATACCAGTTAAAATCCTTAAATTCTTTGAATCAAGCTCCTTAAAAATCCATCGTGTTTCGTCTATCATCTGTGTATTAAATATAACCCTTATATTTAAATAATAGCCCACAGGACACTGATCCAGTTCCTGCTGCTATAACTTCTGAGTCTTCCACTGTTGCCGTGATGCTATTAAATTAACTCAGGAGGATTTCGATGAATCCCTAAATTTTATCAAATGACTCGTGAAAATCAGGGGCTATCGAGACCCTATATGATCAAATTGAGTGACAGTGGATTAAAAACCTACAATCATCAGAGGATTTCGGTAAACCTCTTATTTTCACGAGTCTCTTATACATTATTTATAAACATATAACAAAATTTAGGAGTTTAGCGAAATTCTTATACAAATATGTTCATCTACAAAAAGTCGGTTATTAATTAATTGATTTATATTTTAATCCACATTTGTACTATAAAATAGAATTACTACATGCAAATATTTTGTCCATAAGTTAAGGTACCACATATTTTATATTGTGAAGTATCTGAAAAAGTTTATTCAAGTCAATGACATCATCAACTATTAAAATGTATATACTTAGAAATTAGCAAACTGTAGTGTTTTGAGTTTGATGTAATTTATACTGATGGTGATAGCGCACATCTTTTCATTGCCTATTAACCAGGATGTATCTTTAAGGATGATTCAGATTACAAAAGGCATCACAGAAAGAAAAATCTGTAAGAAATACTATGCTATTAAAAAACACCTAGTGGTAACTTGTGGAGTGATGGAGGTTACATTGGAACTATGGTGATGGTATAAGTCCCAATGCAGTTAAAACCATGTTGGAGATTAGGGAAACCAGGAAGAAAAAGAAGGATATAAACAAATGAAAATATTTGATTTTGAGCAATCCCTTTATCACCTGCGTGATGGTGTGAACATATCCAGTTGTTCGCTTTGGGTCAGACCCCAAATTTTGATTTATCTTTGACTCAGAATATTTTAATTCTATTGGATAAGTTTTTATATTGTTAATCTTTTGAAATGGTAGCTTCGGGATTGTCGAGCGCAATATCATGGTACCGTTTTGAGACAGGGTTAGCAAAATTTTTGTTGACTGGCATAATCAAAAGTTGCGAAAAATGTCTCCCGTGTAAGTAAACCCTTGATCCTGAAATTTACATCGGTTTTGAGATTTTGTAATACAGCATCATTGCATTCTTTTGACTTCAATTCATTTTTAGAACCATATCCAGATTTATATGGTCAAAAGGACATATTAAAGCCTTTTCATCTAGATGAAGGCACCTTAAAGTTTTATTTTGGTGAAGCGAAAATTAGTGAAAATACTGAATACTGTTTTTTGTAGACACAGTGGACAAGAAAAGTAAAACTCTTATTGATTAGGATGAAATTAATTTGAATATAACCTCATGCATGATGACAAGTATATTAGGATGGCTCTTTGCAGAAAGACCTGTTTTTGTCTTAATAAACAGTAGTAAGGTAGATTACGCTATGAAAATGATCCTAGAATCCGTGAAAAAAAGTGTTACAAGGGTTTACAGTTGGAGTGGTCAATATATCATGTGCTATTATGGCTGGAAGAGACAGAGGGCAGAACTGAAATCTTGTTATCATTTAAAAGAAAGAGTGAGGCTAGTTATCTCTCAATATAATTATTCTTGAGCAGAAGTGCGTCTTTTTCTAAGTTCGGACTTTCACATATTAAAAGTCCTTTGGTTTTGAACTCTTTGAGAGCTCTTAAAATTTCAGGGTAATTAAAATCAGATTCTTTTAAAGCAATGTGTTTTTTTTCTCCGTTTTTATTGTATTCTATTCCCGAGATATGCATGTGCAAATTTGAAAGACTCTCTTTTCCCAGGATTTCTTCTACTTTAGAAAGAATTTCCATGAACTCTGAGTATGAGTTTTCTTTTCCTGCCCTCGCATGCATATGAGAAAAGTCCAGGCAGGGCATGATTCCTTCAATTTCCGAACTCAGGGAGAGTACTTCTTCAAGAGTTCCAAATTGTGTACTTTTGCCCATAGTCTCAGGGCGAAGGACTGTGGTAATCCCTTTCTCTCGTAGTTGTCTCACAAGCTCTCGCATAGCTTTTGATACTCTGCAGTAGGTATTCTGCTTGCTGTTTTTCTGGTAAAAAGCCGAATGTAAAACAATGGACTCAGCTCCGCAGAGGCTACCTATCCTGGCAGCCTGGTAAATCCTCTCCATGCTTGCCTTGAGTTTTTCTTCTTCTGAAGAATTCAGGTTGATATAATAAGGTGCATGGGCACTCAGTACTATTTTTTCTTTGTTTGCGGCTTCCATTACATTTCTTGCTCCTTTTTCACTCATACGTATTCCCTGAACAAATTCCAGTTCCATACAGTCGAGGTTAAGTTCCCTGACCCGCTCAATTCCTGAGATACTGTTGTTTCCTTTTGTACTCTCCGGAATTCCAGCAGTTCCGAAAAGTAGTTTTTTCGGGGGCATTTTACATCCTTTTCAGTGAGTTCCTACAAAGTCTTTGAACTGCTTTGCTCTCTCAGGAGATAGCTTTTCAAAAATTACTGCAACCAGCTCTTCAAGGTCTTCATCCACCATAGATTGGACGTCTTCCTTTCCTTCTAGTACAAGCCCTACAAGATAATCAAGTTCTTTAGGGCTCAGTCTCCTCAACCTTTCCCTGAAATCTTCAGGAGACTTGGCAAATTTGTGTGAAATTGGGCGTAGGATGAACGGGAATTGATGTCCTACTTCTTTGGAAATGAGTTTATTCCCGGCTTCTGGAGCAAGCTTGTTAAAAATCTCAATATCTGTTGGTGTAAATTCTCTGGTCATATTTTCACTTTATATTTCTTCCCTAATTTATAGATGTTTAAAAGTAAAACAATTCTGGGTTATTCCATTAGATATCCAGCAGCTTGCTACGGGGATGTAAATTTTCCCAAGAGATTTTATTAAGTAACTGATTTATATTCTAGAGTATTCCGATATATCCTAAATTTTGTCCGATGCTATAAATTATATTTAAATTACTTGTTAAAATCAGAGGTTTATAGAAATCCTCTTTAAGCTGCCTATGAACTATAAAAATGGAAATATGTATTTTAAACTTTTGTGTCTATAAAATGAGATACAAAATGATTTTTTTGATTAAGTGTCGTAAAAAAATATTTTAGACAACGACACTATCAACTATTGAAATGTATATTCTATGAAATTAGTAAATGGCACTGATCCCACTACCCTTCAAAAGTTTGTATCCAGAATCCCCCCATCTCTGTTTAACCTTCTTTTGTCAAAAATTCTAAAGTTATTTTATTTACATAAGGAAATAATCTCTATTGTGATAATTGATTCAACAGGATTTACGAGTTCTTATACAAGCTATTATTGTTCCTGCAGAACAAGGAAGCTATGAAGGAGCTTCTTAAAACTTCAAAATTTTTAGTCATAGCTAAAAGGTAACATTCGGATAAAAAATTAGTCAAAAAACATCTCATAAAGTCAAACATGCAAATACTCTGATAAATCAATCAAATCGGATAAGAAAATCTCAATGTTATGTGATGGATAAAGGGTATGATTCAGAAAAAATCCATTCCCTGATTAGAGAATAAATCAGAGCAAATGCAATCATACCTGTTAGAAAAAAGAGAACGAAAATTTTTGGGAAATATAGAAGAAAGCTGCACTTGATCTTTGATAAAATCAAATACGATCAGTGGAATATAATCAAGAAAATGTCCTATGTTGTCAAAAGGAAGTTAGGGGAAGTGCTTCGAGCAAGAAAGTTCCATAATCTAGTCAAGGAAATAAAACTTAAACTGATAATCCATAACTTAAATAAAAAGATAGTAGAAATTATTTGCATTAAATTAAGGATTTATACATAGCCAATTTTCCTACTTTTGCATTGATGTACTGCCATCTGGACACATACAACTTTATGCTTTAACTTTCAGGTTCAGTTTTAAGTCCGATCAGCATAAACTTTCAGGATTTAAACGAATTGAAATTTTTTAAGGAATCAGAGTAGTTTGCTTACTCTTTGCTAGCAGGCCTTCAAGGTTAATACTATATTTTATCAGCCCTGCAAATACTTCATTTGCAAGGCTTGTTACCTCTTCCCTGTGCTCCTTGATTTCATATGCAGGGTTACCTGTAGGAATCTCAATTCTTGTAATATCTGCTCTTGCCTTTTTGAGATGCGCATCAGAAACCTCACAGACTAAGCTAGGTTTTTCCAGATACTGATCAAGATGTTTTTGAGTGATTCCTATAAGTTTCAACTCCTTGCGGAAGCACGGCCTTTCAAATAATCTAGAAACTACGTATACTCCGACAGGGATCCTGAGTTCCAGGTCAATTTTGAGGAGCTGAGTTCTGAATATAGAATAAATATCTTCAGAATCCAAAGTCTTCATGTCCTTACTTTTTTGGGGCAAAGATTCATTGATTTTCTCAGGTAGATAATAAATTTTGGAGGGCGGGACTTCAATTTCCTCCAGAATTTTAAGATCCCTGAGTGCTCTAAGGTAGCCTGTTAGAACCAGACGATGTTCATCTATGCCTCCAGCTTTCAATTCTCTAGATAGCCCACTAATTGAAAGCTGTCTACCCTCAAGTAGTTCCAGAAGTTTAAGGTTGAGCTCTTTTTCCATCTATACCGACATCATGGTTAATTGTTCGTAGTTAATTTATTAGGCTTTGGGGCAGAAAAAAGTGATCTTCCGCCTGAATTAAAACACACTCAACTTTATTTTTTCTGAAATTTTTGGAAAAATTCAGGAACCTCCATGTCCTGAAAGATAAGTTAGCAAGAAAATTAAAGGGAGTAATAACACGGTGAATTCTTCTAGATAATATAAATCTTATGAAAAAGCTCGAAATTGTCTATTATTTAATAAATTTAAAATGTGATTAATGAACTTATAGTAAATAGATTTTATTTGATTAGTTTGCCATTAATGGAAAAAAATTTCACGATAAATTTATTAAAGGATTTTGGTGTACCGTAAATTTTGTCCTATGCTTATAAATTGTATAGTAAATATTTCGTGAAAATTAGAGGTTTAATTGAAATCCTCTCAATCTACAAGCCTTGTAAAGAACAAAATCCGAAAACAATATCACAAATATGAGCCTCTTATTGGTTATTACTTGAATAATTGAAAATTGAGTTTCTTTATGCAAAATTGAAGGAAAATGCTTAAAAGTAATAATTGCGATATGGATTAAGCTTATATTTATGATTTCATGAGTATGCAAAGTTGATATAAGAGTTAGTTTGCAGAAAGGTATCTGTATAATGGAGTTGGTACAAATCAAAAATATCTTGAATCGTTTGAAATTTGATTCTGAGATGCAAGTATCTCAAAATTTAATTTTTTGACTGGAGCTCTATCCTGGTCATAAATGTAAAATTGTGTCCAGAAGGGAAGGTTTCAAGCAATAAATTCCTGATGGATCGTGATTTGCATAATTTCTGGAATATCTTTCAATTCACTTGAAAATACACTCATCACTGCTGTATGATACACACTATTATAAAGGGATAATTTCTATAAACCTCTGCTTTTCTGGAGCTATCTAGATACCATTTATAAGAATATATTAAATTTAGAAGTTCAGCAAAATCCTTATTATAATAAACAAGGCGATCATTCCTGAGAATCATCAGTATGGTGAAAAAGCACAAGAAATCGGGGAATTTGCTGGAAACTTGATAGTAGCACGTACAGCAAGTGGATTAATTAGGTAACTATGAAGATCTTCAGCATTTCAAGACTATCTTTGCAAACGAGAGGTAGATTTAGAAGACTATGATGTACATAGCAGTTTTCATAATCTGAATATATATGTATGCTCATATTTATTTCCGAGATTCTTTAGGCATTAATCTAAGAATGCTGAAAGTGATCATCATCCTTTGAAATCATTTACTTTCCACCAAATTTATCGAACTCGGCAAATAAGTTCTCTTCAAAATTGTTCATCTTTACCGTACATTATTCTGTGAGAGAGTCTGCATATATTGATATTTAATAAAATTTATATCTCAATTAGCGTTTTCGTATTTCTTACTGTCTGTTGCCGAATGTCTACAGGCCTAAGGAGTCACAGGTAATCATCACTATCTGTTTATTATGGAGAAATAGCATGCATCATAATGTATTCACAGAAAATCCCACAGTCCCAATAGATGTAAAGAAAAGATCAATAAGCGAATTGCTGGATGGGATGCTCAACACAGGTTTTCAGGGAAAAAAACTGGCAGAATCCGTACAGATATGGCACAACATGCTAAATGAAAATAATATAACTTTGTTTATGGGCTTATCCGGAGCTATGGTTCCTGCTGGTATGCGCAAGGTCATTTCCTATATGATTGGGAAGAGGATGATAGATTGCCTGGTAAGCACAGGAGCAAATCTATTCCATGATTCACATGAAGCTCTAGGCAAAAAGCATTATATGGGTTCCCATCTAGCTGATGATGAAAAACTCTTCGATTATGGCGTAGACAGAATATACGATATCTTTGCAGTGGAAGAGGAGTTCAGAGCGGCAGACAATCTGATTGCGGATTTTGCAGAAGAAATCGGAGAAATTTCCTGCTCGTCAAGGGAGTTCGTGTATCTGCTGGGGAAGAAACTTGTAGGCTGTGGAGCAGCAGAAGATTCTATAGTCGTAAGTGCATATAGGCATAAAGTTCCAATCTTTGTTCCGGCACTTTCAGATAGTTCAATTGGCATAGGGCTTACGATTGCAAGAAGAAGAGGATTGAAACTTGAGGTAGACCAGATCAAAGATGTTGACGAGATTACACAAATTGTAGAAAAATCAGGAAAAACCGGAGTCATCTATGTTGGAGGCGGAGTTCCAAAAAATTTTATTCAGCAAACTGAAGTGATAGCTTCCATTCTAGGGATAAATACTAGTGGGCACGATTATGCAATCCAGTATACTTCCGATTCTCCACATTGGGGAGGGCTTTCAGGCTGTACTTTTGATGAAGCTATTTCCTGGGGAAAAATTGCAGCCCAGGCAAAAAAAGTGCAGGTCTTTGTGGATGCTACAATTGCTCTTCCAATTGTTGCCCATGCCTTGTATGAAAAATGTCATGAACTTAAGCGCAATGCCCCTGTTTTTAATTGGGAAGGGTCCGATGGGCTTAATATCGTATATAGCGAGTAATTACATTACAAATCTTTATCATATTCGAAAACTTATATATAAGACGAGAAGGAGAGGAATAAATGGGTAAACGAACTCGAATAATTAACGATCCTTCCTATTTAGTACCATTGCTCAGGACTTTTGGGTCAAGAACTCACAAAAAAATATTCGATACACTTTCAAATAAATGGATGACCAAAGCAGAAATAGATGAATTCATGGGTGCAGACTCATCAAAAAGCCTTCATATATTGAAAAAAGCCGGACTTCTTGAGAGTCAGTGGAGAGTTCCCGAGGCAGGACAAAAACCCTCCAAAGAATATCACAGTTCTTATTCCAAGGTTCAGGTTAACTTTCAGTGTTCTTTTGAAGATCTAAGCGACATCATAATGTTGACCTTCAAACCATATGAAGAGGTCAAAGATGCTATGGAAGAACTTGAAAGGCTTGTTGATGAGGGCAATACTTCCATGAGCAACCTAACGAGGATCC
>Ga0326728_10012146_pt1 | contig 19276 bp, 18 predicted proteins | sample MB3enrmetagenome_FD_207602 | JGI IMG/M metagenome (GOLD analysis project Ga0326728, IMG submission 207602) | Lab enriched peat soil microbial communities from McLean, Ithaca, NY, United States - MB31MN | ecosystem: Environmental > Terrestrial > Soil > Wetlands > Peat | place: USA: New York... | reverse complement strand
AAGCGGGGGTTTTTGTAAATCTAGCCACGGAGGGGGAGCACGCCAACTACTTGGCGTGCGGTGGGATTCGAAGGTGAGAACCGCCGTTTGGGGAAGCACGGCTTCCCCGGCGGTTCGCAAGGGCGGAGGCATTTTTGCTGAAACAAAAATGCTGAGCCGGGCCCGCGCAAAATCCCTCCGGGATTTATGCGTGGGGACCGTTGCCGAGCTACCAAGCGAGGCCGCGAGGCGGGTGAGCATTGCAAGTCTGGCAAAGCACTGCTTTGCCTGCAATGCGCAAGTCCAAATTTGCGACAGCAAATTTGGAACCTGTGACCGAATCCCACTGTCAACGATATCTCAAAAATATCAAGGTCTGCAAAAAAACGCGGTATAAAACCATCCTCCTCCCTCCACCACTAATCATTTCGCCATAAAAAAAGCCCGCCGTTCTTTCCGGCGGGCTTTCCCTGAATCCTGATATCTATGTAAACTTCTCCATTCCCTCGAATTTGCGTTTGCTGGAATAGCCCTTAAGCACTTCCCTGTCCTCGGCGGTAAGGGTGCCGGTGACCATGCGCGCGACAAGCTCGCCCACGCCGGGCCCCATCATGAACCCCTGTCCGCACATGCCGACGGCCATTACAAATCCCTCAAGCTCCCCGGCGAAGTCGATTATCGGGAATCCGTCCGGCGTCATGGGATAAAGCCCGCGCCAGCAGCGGCGTACTTTTACGCCGGAGAGTCTTGGCAGCAGGTTTATCATGCGCCGCGCGACCGTGGGCAGGAAATGGGACGTAGCCGTGCGGTCCGTCCCCCATTTCGGAGGATGCGGCGTCAGGCAGAACACTATCTGTCCCTCCGCATTCTGGTAGAAATAATAGTTCTTCGAGTCGCCTTCCGCGCGGATATCCACCACCATGGGAGCGAACATCTTCTGTACGGGCTCGGTTATCCCGGCTTCATGCGTATCGGGAGTCACGGGCACGTCGAGGCGCACCATGGCGCAGATTTCCTTGGCGTTGATGCCCGCGGCGTTTATGACCCTCGGCGCGGAATATTTCCCTTTCGCCGTCGTCACGCCCTTGACTTTTCCCTTCTCCGTCTCGATGCTGGCGACAGCCTCGTTATAGCGGAACTCCACGCCCAGCGCTTTTGCGCGCCGGTGGAAAGCCGTGGTGCTAAGCAGAGTGGAGGCGCTGCCGTCGTCGGGGGAATAAGTGCCGCCGCGCAGATTTTCCGCATTTATGCCCGGCACCAGTTTTTTTATCCCGGCCGCATCCAGCCAGTCGATATTAAGCCCGAAGCGCTTTTGCACCTTTAGCAGATCGCGCATCAGGCGTTCGTCGCTCTCGTTATATGAGGGGAACATATAGCCGCCTTTTTCCCAGCCGATATCGTCGCCGTACTTTTCCTTCCAGGACGAGAATATCTCCAGGCTTCTGAGGCAGGTTTTTATTTTGGAGCCGTCGGAATGCGTGGCGCGCACGCCGCCGATGGCGGCCTTGTTGCTGCCCTGCCCGGTCGAGGCGCGCGAATCCAGCACAAGCACGCGGAGCTTATGCTCGGCCAGCGCGGAGGCTGTCGGCACGCCTACGCTGCCGGAACCTATAACTATGGCGTCAAAAGTATTGGCTTTCATTTTTAAAACCTCCCCGAATCAAGGGGCTTTTTCTTGTCCCCGCCGGACAAATCCGCGTTGCAGAAAGCGCCGAGCGGGACTTCCATCTCCAGCGGACGGCGGGTGTTGAGCGTCACCTCGTCGAGAGGAACGCCTTCGGAACGGAACGCCGACAGGATGAGCGACTGGCAGGTTTTCCCGCCGCAGGCGCCCATGCAGCATCGCAGCGCCGCCTTTAGCGCATTGAAATCGCGCGTGCCGGAGCGGATAAGCGAGCGTATCTGCCCGAGCGTAACCCTTTCGCAACGGCAAAGGATTATGTCGTCCGGGGACTGCTGCGTTATCTTCTCCGCGAGCGGGGACTCTTTTTCCCAGTCGTGCAGTTTTATACCGGCGACACGCGAGGCGAGCGCCTTTTCAACCTTTACGCCTATGATGGCGGTATTCTGCGCCTTTATGTCGCGCACGTCGGCTATCTCGGCATTGGCAAGCACCTTGCCGTCGGCGTCGGTAACGCGCACAAAACCGCCTTTTTTAAGCGAGTCGCGGTCTATCTCGAAAGCCATATATACCGTCGGGTAATTGGCATCCGGGCGGAAATCCACCAGCGTGGCGGCAAGGCCGGGGCATATCGCCACGCAGCGCATGCAGCCTATGCACTCGCCGTCAAAAACCGGCAATTCCGTTATCGTGCCGCCGCGCATTTTTATGGATTTTTTGGGGCAGACGGAAACGCAGGGATTGCACGGTATTTCCTGACGGCAATGGAAAACGGGGAAAATACCGCTGTCGCGCGACGGAGCCGCAATCGGGTGCGTTTTGCCGGGGCGGCTTTTGAGCACTTCCAGCTTGGAGGACCATTCCGCCGGAGTTTCCTCGCAAACCACGCCCAGACTGCGCGCTATTTTGCGTCCCGCTATCTTGCCGCTAAACATCGCGGCGGAGGCTTCGGCAATTTCCTCCGCATCACCGGCGGCATAGACGCTCATGCCGAAATCCCTGGCCTGAACATAAAGTTCGTTGCACTGGTTAAGTCCGACGGCCACAAGCAATGTGTCGGCCTTGAAAGTTTTCTCTGTGCCGGGAACCGGTTTGAACTGCTTGTCCACCTCGGCTATTACCACGCTTTCGAGATGGTCCCGGCCTTTGGCGCATACGACGGTGTGCGACGTAAAAACCGGCACGCCAAGGCGCTTTATCTTGTCGGCATGAACCTTGTAGCCGCCCACTTCCGGCAGCGCCTCTACAAGCCCCAGAACTTCTATGCCTGCCTGCATTGCGTGATACGCGGCGATAAGGCCGACATTGCCGCCGCCCATTATGAAAAGCTTTTTGCAGGGCAGCACCATATCCCGGTTCACCAGAGTCTGAAAAGCTCCCGCGCCGTAAACTCCGGGGAGCGTGTTGCCGGGGAAAGCCAGCGATTTTTCGCGCGCGCCAGCGGCGACAAGCACGGAGCGCGGTTTTATAATATTGTATTGCCCGTTGCGTATAACCCCGATTTTCTTATCAGAGAACGCGGCCACCGCGAAACTGTTCAGCCATACCTTCACCGACGGATACTGGGCAAGCTCCTCTTCCAGTTTGGAGGCTATGTCTATACCGCGCGTGCCGGCATAGCAGTCATCGACGGAACCGAAAAATTTATGCGTTTGAAGCACAAGCTTGCCGCCCAGGCGGTGCTTGTCGTCCACCACTATCACGCTTACGTTGAGTTTGCCGAGCTCTATGGCGGCAGCAAGTCCTGCGGGTCCGCCGCCTATTATCAGCACATCCGGCTCCGGCATAGGCACATCGCCGAATTCGGCTTCGACACCGTTTTGGGCCGGGACTTTGGGCAGCCCGCGCACCGTTTCCACCTTCATGCCCGGGGTTAGTGCCGTGACGCATGCCTTGACCGGCGCGCCGTCCGCGATGACCATGCACTGCGCGCACTGGCCGTTGGCGCAGAATATGCCCTGCGGAGAATTGTCTTTGTGATGATGCGAAAAGATGTGTATTCCGTTTGCTATCAGCGCCGAGGAAATCATTTCCCCCGCGCAGGCCTGCAATTTCCTGCCGTCAAAAGTGAACGCCACTTTCTCCCTCTCCACAACAGGGAGTATCATATGCTTTGTGATTCGGTTCATTTATGCCCTCGCTTTGGGAAGCACGGCCCCGCCCCACCGCCGCCGGAATCCCCTCCGTCGGCAATACATGCGGAACAGGCTCCTGTTTCCGATTTTATTATAGCTCTTCAGGGCTTAAAGACAAATGACATGATGCCGCTGCTTGTGCGGTCGCGGCGGTAGGAGAAAAAGAGGTCTTTGCGGCAGCAGGTGCAGTGCCCGCTTTCCATGACGTGTTCCGGCGCGAATCCGGCAGCGGCGAGCTGTTTTTTTATCAAGGCGGACATATCGCCGCGCAATCCATTCCCCGTCAGAATCACGCCGTCCGGACCGAGCTGATCCGCGCAGTCCTGCCGTATTTCAAAACAGCATTCTTTTATGTGCGGACCGATGAACGCGCAAAAGGGCGGTTTTGCGGCGGGATGAGAAATAACCATTTCGGCAAGTTTTCCCGGCAGTCCCTTGACAACCCCGCGCCAGCCGGCATGGGCTATCCCTATAACTCCAAGGCTTGCGTCGCGAATGAAAAGAGGCACGCAGTCGGCGGTATAAATTATCGCGCCATAACCGCGCACCGACAAAAGCCAGCCGTCGCCCTCCGGCCTCGCGCCGCAAAGCGACTGCGCCGCTTCCGCGGAATCCACCTTGATGACGGTATCGCCGTGCACCTGTTTGAGCAGCAGCATTTTCTGCGGCGGGATATGCAGATTTTGAAATACTAAATCCCGATTTTCGGCGTCGCGCATATCGCCCAGCGCGCGCGTTGTGGTCATGCTGTCAAAACCGGGGCGGGAAAATCCGGGGCAGGATTCCAGTAAAGCCATATCAGCAGAACCGCTTGAGCTCCACCTCGTCGAGCTTGCTGCCGAGTATGTTGGCCGCAAGCCGTTTGAACCGCGCCGGATCGTCGCTGGCGTAAATATGCATTTTGCCGCGGCCGGTTTTTTTCTGCGTATTTTGCGCGGCAAGCAGTTCCTTGGCCTCGGCAGCAACGGCCTCGGCGGAGTCGATAAGATTCACGCGCGGACCGATTATCGACGCGATAACGTCCTTGATTACCGGGTAATGGGTGCATCCCAGAATAAGCGTGTCGATATATTCCGGCCTGAAAGTATCAAGATATTCGGAGGCGACAAGCCGCGTTACGCGGTGCCGCCACCAGCCTTCCTCGACAAGCGGGACAAAAAGCGGGCATGCCAGCTCCATAACGCGGGCATCGCCGTTTATCGCCTTTATGCTCTTTTTGTAGGCGCCGCTGCGCACCGTTCCCTCGGTGCCGATGACGCCTATGCGCCCTCCCGCGGATGCCGCAACCGCGCGTTTCGCGCCCGGTTCGATAACGCCGATGACAGGGACCGGCACCTTTCGGTGCAGCGTTTCCAGCGCCAGCGCAGATGCCGTGTTGCAGGCCACAATAAGCAGTTTTATTTTTTTCTCGCAGAGGAAACCGGCGATTTCCAGCGAATAGGAGGTGACGGTCTGCGCGGATTTGGAACCGTAGGGGACATGCGCCGTGTCGCCGAAATAAACAAGGTTTTCCGACGGCAGCATTTTGCGCACGGCTTTTAAAACGGTCAGGCCGCCGAGGCCCGAGTCGAAAATTCCTATGGAATGCTCCGATAATGGCATAATTTCTCCTTTAAAGCTAAAATCTTCTAATGATCTCTTTTGACACGTGGATATATCTTGTGCTGGCTGTCGCGCTCTGGGGCATCGGCGGATTTTTCGACAAGCTCTCGCTGATGCACAGCGAGGCCACCGCGGCTTTCGTGGTGCGCGAATGCCTTATGGCCGCCATCTTCGTGCCCATGCTAATCGCGCACTGCATAAATCCCGTAAAAGTGCCGTTCACTTCCTCGCGCGCCGCGCTGCTTTACATCAGCCTCAGCGTTTTTGTAACCACTGTCGGAATGTTCTTTTATCTGAAAGCCATGGGCGGCGGGGCACAGGCGTCCAAAATAGTGCCGCTCAGTTCCACCTACCCGCTGATAACCGTGCTGCTGGCCGCGCTTTTTATAGGCGAAAAGCTGACCATGGACAAGCTGGCGGGAACGCTGCTCATAGCCGGCGGGGTCTGGTTTATCTCGCGATAAGCTACATCGTATCCGGCGCGGAAACCCCGATAAGCCCCAATCCCCGTCCTATCACCGTGCGCGTCATGGCGCAAAGCAGAAGCCTTCTCGCTATCACCCCGTCGGGATTTTCGTCCAGCACGCGGCACGAATCGTAAAACTTGTGGAAATCGCCGGACAGATCGGTCAGATAACTGGTCAGATGGTGCGGCGACAAATCGCGCGCGCAGATTTTGAGCGTTTCCTCAAACCACATCAGCCTTGTTATCAGCGACGCTTCCTGCGGGGCGATATTTTCGACAGAAATCGCGCCCTCCGCAAGCCCGGCCTTGCCCGCTTCCTGCGCTTTCCGGAAAATGGAACATACGCGCGCATGCACGTACTGCACGTAATAGACCGGGTTTTCCTGGCTGCGTTTCTTGGCCAGGTCTATATCGAAAGTAAGCTGGGTGTTGGGCGTGCGCGACGAGAAAAAGAACCGGCACGCATCCGGCCCCACGTCTTCCATCAACTCGCTGAGACGTATGAACTCGCCGGCGCGCTTTGACATTTTAACCGCCGCGCCGTTTTTAAGCAGCGACACCTGCTGGTGTATGATGACCCTGAAATTCTCCGGCGCGCAGCCGAGCGCGGCGAGACCGGCTTCCATGCGCGGCACATAACCGTGGTGGTCCGCGCCCAGGATATCTATAAGCCTGTCATAACCGCGGGAAAGCTTGTCCAGATGATAGGCGAGGTCGTTTAGAAAATAAGTTGTGGTCCCGGTGGAGCGCACAAGGACGCGGTCCTTGTCGTCGTCGCCGGTCTCTTCGGAAGTCGAGCCGAACCATACCGCGCCCTCCTTTTCGTAGGTCTTGCCCAGGGATTTAAGTTTTTCCAGCGTGGCTTTTACCTGGCCTTTTTCGTGCAGCTTCGATTCCCTGAACCAGCATTTGAAATCCACGCCGAAGGTTTTCATATCTTTCTGGTGCGTGGCAAAAAGCTGTTCTATGCCGTACGCCGCGAACTTATTGACATCCCAGCCGGAAGCCTCGGCCGGCAGCTGTTTGGCCATCTCCGTCACATAATCGCCCTGATAACCTTCCGCCGGGGGTTCCTTGCCCTCGTATCTGGCCTTTAGCGACTGGCCGAGCAGCCCGGCCTGTACGCCTATGTCGTTAACGTAATATTCGCAGTCCGCCGTGTAACCGAGCGCGCGCATGACGCGCGCAAGCCCGTCGCCGAGCGCCGCGCCGCGTCCGCTGGCTACGTGCAAGGGTCCGGTGGGATTTGCCGAAACGAACTCGAGAAGTATTTTCCGCGACGGCGGATTATCCAGCTTCGTAAAAGAATCCGGATTTTTTATGGCCGAGGAGAACCCGGAAAAAACAATGTCCTCCTCGAACTCCACGTTCACATATCCCGGCGGCACCGCCACGGCGGCTTTAACGCCCTTAACGGATGCCACGGACTGCGCGACCTGCTTTGCTATTTCAAGCGGGCTTTTGCGCAGCGCTTTCGCCGCCGTCATCGCCCACGGTATGGAAACGTGGGCGCGCACATGCGCCGGCGGCATCTGGCAGGCCGGCGGCGGACAGGACTTTGCGGCTTCGCCGAAAAGTCCGGTTATTTTCCTGCCGGTTTCCTCGATAAATTGTTCGTATTTCATTGTGCCTGCTGTGGTTGCAGAATCATCGTTATAAGACGCTTGAGCATGTCGGGCGACTGCGATTTAAGCATCGCGTCCTCCATGCGTATTTTGCCGGCGGCGCAAAGCGCCGCGAGGCTCTGGTCCATGGTCATCATGCCGAATTTGCGCCCGGTCTCCAGCGCGCTGTAAATCATGTGCGCCTTGTTGTCGCGTATCAGCGATGCGACGGCGTTGGTGTTGAGCATGAACTCGCGCACCGCCACGCGGCCCTTGCCGTCGAAAGTCGGCATCAGTATCTGCGCCAGCACGCCCTTTAGCGTCTGCGCGAGCTGCGTGCGCACCTGCTCCTGCTGCTCCGGCGGGAAAACGTCTATCATGCGGTCCACGGTGGAGGCGCTGTCCTGCGTGTGCAGCGTGCCGAAACACAAGTGCCCGGTTTCGGCTGCGGTGATGGCGAGCTGTATCGTCTCCAGATCGCGCATCTCGCCGATAAGTATCACGTCCGGAGCCTCGCGCAGCGCGCGGCGCAGCGCTTCCTTGAACGATTTGGTGTGCTGGCCGACCTCGCGCTGTATTATCACGCTGTTGCGGCTCTCGTAAATGAATTCCACCGGGTCTTCTATGGTGATGATGCTTTTGCGGTACTTGAGATTTATCTGCTCGATAAGGCTGGCAAGCGTGGTGGATTTGCCGGAACCGGTCGGGCCCGTAACAATAACGAGGCCGCGAGGCAGATCGGTCATCGCGACCATCTCCTTCGTCAGTCCTATCTCTTCCGGCGTGGGAATGCGCGCGGGAATGACGCGGTACACCGCCGATATTCCCAGGCGCTGGTTGAGCACGTTCACGCGGAACCGGGACACGCCCTGTATAGTGAACGAATAGTCCAGCTCCCAGTCCTCTTCAAACCGCGCGCGCAGGTTTTCAAACATCCCGGAATAGACAAGAATCTTGCAGTCGTCGCCGGAGAGCGGCGGCATGCCCGGGATGGGCGAAACCGCGCCGTTAATCCTGACCACGGGCGGCTTGCCCGGCAGCAGCATAACGTCGCTTGCCCCCATGGATACCGCGCTTCTCAGTACCGACGGCAGATCCATAATTTATTCTTTCCCTTTGCCCTTGACGGCGCGCTTTGCGCGAACGCCGCGAGGAGATTTGCCCGCAGCAGCCGTAACGCGGGGCTGCCAGTGCACTTCCTTTCCGAAATGATAAATCTTGTCCAGCGCGTAAAATTCGCGCGCCTCCGGCGTCGCCACATGCACCATCATCCCGCCGTAATCCAGCACGCGCCACGCGTCGCTGCCGTGTCCGTCGGAGTGCAGCCGGAACACGCCGTCGTCCTTGAGGGTGCGCGATATGCCGTCTTCTATGGCCTCGAGCTGCGCGGTGGAATCCGCCGTGGCGATAACCACGTAATCGGCCAGCGAGGAATTTTCCGCTATGTAATAAACCCTGATGTTCTCGGCCTTCCTGTCGTCCGCCAGTCTGGCGGCCATGACCGCCTGTTTTTTGCTGTTGCCCGCGATATTGCCCATTATATTTTCCTTTTCCGTGTTTGTTTTAATTGTGATGCCGGCTCTGCATCAGACGCTGACGCAGCATGTTCTCGCGATGGTGGCGGATATTATCCACTATCGCGTTGGAGAAAAAACCAAGGGTGGAAAGCGGCACGGCAAGCGAGCGCTGCCCCTCGATGGAAAGGGCGGTTTCGGATACGAAAATCACAAAACCGTCCGGCCGCTCTTCGCCGGGCAGCACGACCACGTAGGTGCGCTCGTCGTGCCAGAAATTATCCCTGTTCTCCTTTATATCCGCGATGCCCTGCGGCTCCCCGAAGGCCGCGCCGCGCGTTGCGACCAGCGGCAGCTCCTCGTTCATATAGTCGTAGACGTAAAAGCCGCAGGACCAGCCTTTCCCGAAATGCATCAGCGCCTCGTCCAGCAGCCGCCCGGCGAACTGACGCTCGTCCTCGAATTCCACGAATGCCAGCGCGCCGATGTCGTAGACCATGGCCAGTTCGCCGGAGGTCTTGCGCAGCCGTCCGCTGAGCGCGGCAAGCATTTCGCGCATGAACGTCACGGCGGAGTGGGGATGTTTTTCAAGTATGTCTATAAGGCTGTGGCCGTTTATGACCGCCAGTTCCAGCGCGCCCTCGGCCGCGGCGCGCGCCGAACGCGGCGCCCCCGCCCCGGACAGCACGGCCATTTCGCCGAAGAAAGAGCCTTCTCCCAGCACCGCCAGCGTTTTGAAGCGGTTGCCGCCCTCCAGCGTCTTGGTTATCTCCACGGCGCCGGAAAGTATGAAATACACGTCGTGGCCGGGATCGTCCTCGTTAAACACCACCGCGCCGTTTTCATAGCGGCGATAGTCCATCGCGGCGGCCGCCTCGGCAATGCAGGCGCCGTCCATCGCGGCGAAAAGCGGCGAAGCGCGCAACATCCCCAAATCGGGAACAGCCATCTGTCAGTCCTCCCTGAAAGTCGTTCCGGACACCACGCCCGCGCCGCCGCAGAGCTGGTTGAAAGTCTCCGGGCTGTGCGCCTTGTGCGCGGCGTCGTCGTAATTGACCAGACCCCGGCGCACAAGATTGGCAAGCGCCTTGTCCATCGAAATCATCCCGAATTTGCCGCCGGTGTCTATGGCGTTGTAAATCATGTGCGTCTTGGATTCGCGTATAAGGTTGGCTATGGCAGGCGTGACCGACATGAACTCGCGCGCGACGACGCGGCCCTTGCCGTCGCGGCGCGGCAGCAGCACCTGCGAAAGCACCGCCTGAAGCGAGGAGGAGAGCTGCGTGCGCACCTGCGTCTGCTGGTGCGGAGGGAAAACGTCCACGATGCGGTCCACCGTGCTGGGCGCGTCCTGCGTGTGCAGCGTGGCCAGGCAGAGGTGCCCGGTCTCGGCCGCGGTCAGCGCGAGCTGTATGGTTTCCATGTCGCGCATTTCGCCTATCAGTATAACGTCCGGGTCCTGGCGCAGCGCGGAACGCAGCGCGGCGGCGTAGGATTTTGTCTGGTGCCCCACCTCGCGCTGGCGGAATATGGAGCGCTTGTTGGTGTAAACGAATTCTATCGGGTCCTCTATGGTGAGGATGTTGAGCGACTCCTTCTGATTCATCACCTCGAGCAGCGTGGCCAGCGTGGTGGACTTGCCGGAACCCGTGGGCCCGGTCACGAGGATGAGGCCGCGCGGCAGATCGGCAAGCGCCACCATCGGCGGGGAAAGCTCTATGTCCTCCGGCGTGGGGATGCGGCTCGGTATTACGCGCAGCACCGCCTCCACGCCGTTGGCCTGCATGAAAACATTTATGCGGAAGCGCCCCAGCTTGTCTATAGCGAAAGAGCAGTCCATTTCCCAGGCTTCCTCGAAACGCTGGCGCTGCTCCTCGAACAACACGGAATAAATCAGCGCTTTTGCCTCGTCCGCGCCGAGCGCCGGATAGCCCGGCACCTGGGTTATGGAGCCGTTGAGGCGCATCATGGGCGCCTTGCCGACCACGATGTGGATGTCGCTGGCACCCATGCCGACGGCCGTGTTCAGTATGCTTATCATGTTCATATAGCGCCCCTAGTGTATCATTTCCTGCGTTTTCCAGCCATCGAGCACCTTGAGATAATCCACCCCGACTATCAGCGTGACATCCGCCACCGGGATCCTGTCCTTCTGCTCCACCACCTCGGCCGACGCAAGGCCCATGTTCTGCGCAAGCATCCGCACGTCGTCCATGCGCCCGGTATGGTCCATGAAACGGCTTCTGGCCTCGTCCACCCTGTAGTTGTCGAAACGTATAACGTCTATTTTCTGCGTGCCGTGCTCGTTGAGTTCGCGCAGATACTTGGTGACGATGGCGCCGGCGCCTTTCTGGCCGCTGGCGTTAAGCACCTCCACCACGAGGGGCTTGTCGTTGCGCGGGGCGTTCGGCTGCCCGTCCTGCCCCGGCGACGAGGAAATCATGAAATCCGCCACCTCCAGCCGGGTGGCCTCCATCGTCAGCGCCAGAAAATCGCAGAACCGGATGTTGCAGTCGCCGTCCAGCCGCGCCGAAACGTAGCCTGCGAAAAATTCCAGCGCCAGGCGCGGATCGTAGCGCCAGTCGTTGAGCCAGCGCTTGAGCGTATCCCAGGCGACCTGCCTTTCCCTGTCGCCGGACGGGATGAAATAGAGTATGCGCCCGTCCGCCGGGCTCTCGATCCCGGCCGATTCAAGGGCCGACGAGATTCTGGCGGCCGTGCTGGCCTGGGCCGCGCCGCTTTCCTGCACCGGGCGCAGCGAAACCTTGCCGGAGACGGGATCATAGAGCAGCACCGCCGGCGGGTTTGTCAGCATCACGATGCTGACCGGCTTGCTGTCCGCCAGCGAACGCGCGAAATTGGAGCGCAGGTGCGCCGCCATGGCGAACGCCACGACGGCGAGCGACAAAACCAGCAACAGACGTCCTAGCCCCTGACCGGAGCCTTTACCAGCAAATCGTTCCATAGTTTAAGACCTTGCGGACAGAACCACTTCCAGCTTTTGAGCACCCATGCCAGCTTCACATGCGCAGCCTCGAACAGGGCTGTGTCCAGATTTTTGAAAGCGTTTTTGCGTATGAAATGCGCCTGGGGGAAATCCCTTTCCTCCGAGGATATGTCGGCCACGAAAAGTATCTTCTCCAGCGGCGTCATGCCGGCGCGGCCGAGGGTGTGGCTTTCTATCGCGCGCAGCACGTCGCGGTCATGCACGCCGAATTTGCGCGCCGCTATGTCCGCGCTCACAAACGAATGCAGCAGCGAGGGCTCCATGTCATGGGCCGTGCGCATCCACGGCTCGCGCATCAGCTTGTGTTTCACGCAGTAGGCGCGCAACTGCGCGCGGCTGTACTGCTTGCCCGCATCATGCAAAAGCCCGGCCAGAGCGCACGCGTCTTCCGGCACACCGTACCTGCGCCCCAGTTCGGAGGCAAGACGGGCGACATGCAGCGTGTGCCGGTATCTTTCCGGTTTAAGCCGGTCCTTTAGATATGCGTGTATGTCCAGGCCATACAGCCCGAGATTCTCTATCCTGCGCGCGACCTTGCGCGGAACGCATCGCGGCACTTTGCCGGAGCCGTATATCTCCGCGCGCACCGCCGTGGAGGAAACGGGCGGGAAAAACCCTTTAAGCGTCCAGAAAGAACAGAACTGTCTGGCCGCGGAAATATCGGCCATGTCGTCCCTGCGCCCCGCAACCAGCGTGGCGCGCGCGGCCACCTCGCGCCAGTTGTACCAGCGGTTGAAGGAGAGCAGGCAGTCGCTTCCCATCAGCAGGAAAATTTCCGCGCCGCGATATTTTTCCGACAGCGCGCGCAGCAACTGGAAAGTGTATGTCTTCTCGCCGCGCTCGTATTCGAAGGGATCTATTACCAGCCCGGCCAGTTGTTTGCGGGAAAGAGCGGTTTTCAGCGCGCGGCCTATGAGGTCCTTTCGTACGGCAAAATCCTCGTTTGCGCCGTCGGATTTGAAAGGGGAGACGAAGGCCGGGACTATATGGCACAAATCGGGACGGACCGTCTCCAGCCCGGTTTTCAAAAGGGCGATATGACCTGCGTGCGGCGGGTCGAAACTGCCGCCATAAACAAGTATTTTTCTGCGCGTCCGCTCTTTGGGCATCAATAGTAATTAAACAATTTAAGTGCTGCGGTTATCAAACCGGGGGACATGGCGCTTACTTCTGTGCTGACTGGTCCGTTCGGCTTTTTTGCGCGGGGTTGTCATTGCCGCCGGAAGACTGCGCCGCCTCGGAGGCGAACTCCTGCAGCGCGGCGTCCTGCGGCGCTGCCGCCGTCGCCGGGGGATTGGCGTCCGCCACAAAACCGTCGCCGTTGCATGTTTTCTTCCACTGCGCGACGCTGTCCTGCGAAGAGGTTACCGGACTGTTGGCATCGCACCAGCCGGAATTCGGTTTATTATCGGGATCTTTGGCGGTCAGGTCATGCTGGTGGGCGCGCACATCTTTTTTGAACTGTTCCCAGGCGCTTTGCGCGTTGACGTCCATGACGCTGTTGGCGTCGAATTTTTCCTTCGGCGTCCGGTCGCCCTGCAGCAGTGTCTGGCTTTGTTCTATCAGCTCGGACTGTTTGCGTTCCCCTTCTTCGAATGCGGCATCCGCTTCTTTGGAAAGGAAAAAATGGGTTATCGCCAGGCTTACCGCGCCGGATACGAGCCCGCCTTTAAGGCTTTGGGGCTTTTGCTGTTGTGCCGGTAATCCGCAGCCTTTGCTGCCGTCGGAATAAGAGATTATTTTGCCGCCGCAGCCATAGCACCACGAGGAATATTGCTGCCACCAGTCCGCGCTGACCAGTCCCTGCTGCTCCTGCGGCGGGGGCGGGCAATCAGCCAATGCGCATTGTATGGAGGAAATACAGACGATAGCGGATAGCGCAACCGTATATTTCATCGCGCTCCCCGGATTACCAGATGTCCATGTTCTGCACGGTATTTTGCAATGCGGTTATCGCGCCGGACACCTTGTCGGCATTTTTAATATTGTCGGCGGCCTGCAGGCGCAGCGTTTCGGCGGCGATGAGCATGTCCTTGGCGTCGGCCAGGCTTTCGTACTGGTCGGCCTTGAGCGCCAGCTTTTTCTTTTCGCCTTCAAGATTTTTCGCCTGTTCGCGCAACGGGGCGGCCGCAGCATCCGCCTGCTGCAATTCCGCGGCGTTGGCGTTCTGCGCGGCCTGAGCGTCGGCCGCGGCCGAGTTCACGGCGTTGGCGCCGGCGTTGCGCATGCCGCTGGCCACCGCGTCCTTAACCCAGCCCCCTCCGCCTATTGCGCCCAGAGCCGAAGCCAGCCCGCCCATCGTGGCGCTGGCGTTGGCGGCGCGGTTCTGCTCGTCTATAGCGGCCTGCTCCCTCGCCTGCGCCTGAGCCTGCGCGTTGCCGACAATCTGGTCCGCCAGTGACTGCGCCTTGCTTATGTCGCGTTCGCGCAGTCCTATGCGCTGGCGCAGCAACGCGGCCTTGTGGCGGTAATCCGCGGCCTGCGCCCTCAAATCCTCGATATCCAAATCCTGAAGCGGCGCCTCGGCATGGACGGAAATTACGGCGCAAACTACAAGCGCGCCGACTGCCAGTATGCGGGAAATTTGTCTGTTCATATGTTATTCCTCCGCCGTCCCCACCGGTTTTTCATACGAGGCGATAATGTCCATAAGCAGGTTGGCCTGGCGGCCCGCAGCAGCCATTACGTCGCTGATGTTGCCCTGCGCCTGACCGCCGCGGCTTGCCAGTTTCTGCGCGGAGCGCGCGCGCAGCACCGCTTCCTTGGCATTCCTGGAAGCGGTCTCTTCCGGATGCAGCGAATCGGCGGGCGAGGGGCCGTAGAGCGCCTCTATTTCCAGTTCGGCGCCCTCGCTGGAATCGGCCATGTCGGAAGCCTTCTCCTCTATTATCGCAGACTGGTCGGCTATATGTTTCGAATCCGACACCAGCGACGAGATATACTGTTCCTGCTGCAAAAGCTTGGCCAGCGACTGCACGGCATTGGACACCAGTTGCCGCCGGGAATGCACGACCGCGAGCTGCTGCCCGGAGCAAGCCTGCGGGATTTCGCCTCCGTCCAGCTGGCGCAGCCCGGAGCGCAGTTCCTCGGCCTGCGCGGTGTAAAGGTCTTTCTGCTCGCGCAGCCGGTAGGACAATATGGCGTAACATTCCTTTTGCACAAGATACGGGGAAGCCTTGCGCAGCACGGACAGCAGCCTGTCCAGTTCGGCCACGCTGCCGCCCTGCACGACGGGCGAAGGGAAGCCGGAGAGCGCATCCCTGGCATCGGCGGCTTCCGCGGCGTCAGGATAGCGTTTCAGGAAGAACTGGTACGCCAGACGGGTGTTTATCTGTTTGGCCTCGGCATAAGCGGCCGAATGCATCGCCGGCAGCAGCTCCCCCGCCTCCTCGCTGCCCGGATACTGAGAGACGAACATGGCGTAGCTCTTTACATCGCCCGCTGATTTGGCGGCGGCATAGCGCACCGCGGCCAGAGCCTTGTAAAGCGCCCCGGAATCCGGGTCCTGCGGACGCATGGCGAAATAGTCCGCGAAATCCTGCTCCGCGCCCTGCGCCTGCAAAAGCAGACTTTTGCATGCGGATGCCGCCGCATCCGCATTGGGATTGTCCGGATTCGCGCGGACGAAAGCGATATACGCTCCCGCCGTGTTGAGGGCCTGCGCCTCGCGCCACAGCGCGGCGTTGAGGCCGTCTGTCGCGCGCTGGCGGTGGCTGCTTTGCGGATATTCCTGCAAAAACGCGGACCACGAGGCGGAGGTATCCTGCCTCTCCGCCTTCCTGAACGCGTCATGCTCGGACAAATCGCCGGAGATGGCGTCTACCGTGCCGACTTCGGCGCAGCCGGATAACGTCGCCAGTGCCGCAAAGCAAAGCAGGAATGCGCAAGCCCTTGTTCTCATTTAATTGTCAGTTGCCCCAGGCGTAACCCATTCCGAACACTATCTGGTTGGAATTCAGGTCCTGAAAAGTAAATGTTTCGTCATGGAATACCATGTTGTTGGTATCGCCATAGGAATTCTTTATGGCCAGCGGGCTGAATATTTTCTGCACCCGGTCTTCCACAAACAAGTTCAGTTTTTTCGTTATCAGCCAGCGGCCGCCGAACAAAAACTGGCCGCCCAGCGTGGCGGACATGCCGCTTGTGCTGTACGGTGCGTTGTCGGTCGTGGGGTCATAGGCCGTGTAGTTATACATGACAATGGGCATGATGAGCCCGGCTCCGGCATAAAGGCGCACATGGCGCAGCGGAACACCGGCTATGACCTGTACGCCGGGCTGCCAGACAAGTCCGCCTTGCATGTCATCGGTATACGTGGTATCCAGCGCCGTGTTATTGGTCTTTTCGGACCGAGCCGCATTTACGCGATAGAACGAATTATCGAACGCTATCGCAAAACTTAACAGGTCCCCCTGAGTTATCGAACCGGCGCGCAGACCGAAGATGTAGCTGTTGAGTATCTTGGTGTTGTTGTTATCCCCGACACCGGTCTGGGTGGTCTTTACATCGCCGAAACTGGCGGTGCCGCCGTAGAGGTCCAGAAACGGCGTCGCCCTGGACTGTACGGAACCGGCAACGGTCGCCAACAGGACTAGTATCGCAATTTTAAAAATCTTCATGGCATCTCCTTGTTAAATCAGTTTTCAAAACGCTCAGAGAGCGAAATTCATGCCCAGCACCAGGTTATGGTAGCTGTTATACGAGAAGTTGATCCCGTTTACCGTCTGGGTATTGGACCCCATGGTTTGGTACGTAACGTTTAATCCGAATGTGGGGCTGAACATAAGTTTGGCGCCGACCGAGGTCATCAGCTGGCATCCCATGGAAGTGCTGTCCGAGGAGGTGGCATCATTGTAGGAATATCTGCCCCATGTGGGCGCGACCATCACATACGGTATGAATTTAGCGCCGTTATTGCCCATGTTGACGCCAAGTTGTGCGCCGAACTGAAGACCGTACATAAGGACTGTATCTTCAATCGTGGATGTGGTATTGTTTGCAACGTTTATACCGGCCTTGTCGTTGAGATTGGAAATAGTAACATTAGGCCCGGCGAAAAGGAGCAGGTCGGCCGAATCGTTGCGCCACGCATCGTATTCGATATGGGTTGAAAGCGGCACCGGCACCACGGATATCTTTTCCGAATCGTTGGGCGAGGCGAAAAGACCGTAAACGCTGAACATGGCGTCCCAGGCCAAATTATCGGATATGGTCCTGCGATACCCCACATCAATGCCGCCCCCGTTAAGATTGACGCCGTTCTGGGTGGAGCCGGCGTATGAAAGATTCATGGTCGTGTTTTCGGCATCTCCGGATGAAAACGTATACGGCACCGGATACGGCGTAACTTGTATGAATGGATTAGCCATGTTGACGGTAAAAGCCTTTGCCGGCACGGCAAGAACTGCGCAAATGGCCGCAATGACCAGTAGCTTGTGTCGCATTTACTTCTCCTGTATATCTGGAAGTTATGTGCATGCTCCCCACCTTAATGTTGCACAGCTACAATGGTACCCTAGTTAAATATACATTGTCAAGAAGGGTTAGGGTTACGGAAACAGGAGTTTCCATGAAAACCCTACCATCATGGCGGAGATTAAAGGTATCATAGCAGCGATATGTCTTTTGAAAAGGCAAAAAAGCATCCGCTGGCCGCATTCCCTGATTTCAGGAGGCTTTTCTGCGGCAGGCTTATTTCGGCCGTGGGGGACAAATTTTTCACCATAGCGCTGGCCTGGTGGATAATCTCGCAGGGCGGGCCGAAATCCAAACTGCATCTCGGGTTGCTGCTTGCCGTCAATTCCATACCGGTTGTAATAGCGGGCCCGTTTATGGGGACGCTGGTGGACAGGATGGACCGCCGCCGCTGCATGCTTACGGCGGACGCGGCGCGCTTTCTGCTGATGATTGCGTTATGCCTGCTTTTGTACAGCGGCAGCCTTGCGCTCGGCGAACTTTATGCAATCTGTTTTCTGCTGGCGGCGTTCATCCCTTTGTTTGAATCCTCGGTCGGCGGCTCGCTGGCGGACCTTACCGACGAGGCCAGTCTTTCCTCGGCGGTGGCCACCGACGCCAGCGTCATACAGCTTTCCGCGATAATCGGGGCGGCGATCGGCAGCGTGCTGCTGGCCTCGGCCGGGGTGCTTGGCGCTTTCACCGTCAACGCGCTGGCTTTTATGTGCTCCTTCGCGGCCGTGTATTCGATAAAAACGCCGCTCATGCCGCACTCCGCCTCCGCCCGGCCTGATTATACCGGGGAGCTTAAAGCCGGAATCGCATACATAACGGGCGAGAAACCGCTGCTAAGCCTGCTTTGCTGTTTCGCGGCGATAAACTTTTTCGCCGCGCCGCTTATACTGCTTATGCCGATGCTGGTTAAATTCAGGCTGAATGCGCCCGCCGCCTGGCTGGCGATATTCGAGCTGTTTTTCGCGCTGGGCGCGGGACTCACCGGCATGGCGATGAGTTTTAAGGCGTCTTACAAAAACATTTACGTCTGGATTTTCGGTTCTGTTTTCGCGCTTGGGATATTGCTGTCCGCGCTGGCCTTTGCGGACGGGAAGTTCGCGCTGTGCGCCCTGATTTTCGCCAGCGGGGCGGTGATTTCGGCCGGCAATTCCGTAGCGCTTATGCTTTTCCAGCATACCGTGCCCGCGGAGCTTAAGGGACGTTTTTTCGCGGCGCTCACCACGATTTCTTTTGCGGTCATGCCGATAACTTTCGCGATAACCGGCATGCTGGCCGATATGATGCCGCTGTCCCGCCTGATTTTAATCGACAGCGCGGGCTGCGTTATCACCTCATTCGCGCTGCTGATGATACCCAGAATCCGGGAAGAATTTTAACGTGCGGCGGGTTGCCGTAACAGCCCGGCAGCCCGCATTCCTTAACAGGACACAAACATACCCGTTCGCTTTCCATATCCTTATCCTTCCCCATTCTTCTATTTCCACCCGCAAAAAGCGGGTAAGCATCCGGGGGCGCGGACTCCGCGCCGGATAACTTAGAGCCTGTTTAAAATCTCCTTTCGTCGCGAAAGCGTCGATTTTGACATGAGACACAGTGGACTGAGGCGCGCAGGCCCTTTGGCCTGTAAGCCGAAGACCGCGAAGTATCAGGGCAAAAGCGGCGCTTGCAGCAGAATACGGAGATTTTAAACAGGCTCTTAGATTGTTTTGCAAAATCGGGAAGTAATATTTGTATTGCAGAACAGAGTGGCATCCCGCGTTGCCTCAAGTAAAAATCTATCTGAAATAAGAATCGTTGCCTCACGAGAAAATCTACACGAAAACAAGTGCTAGATTACCTTCCGGTGTATCCGGGAGGAACAGATGAGGCTGACGATGAA
>Ga0326728_10012145_pt1 | contig 19276 bp, 15 predicted proteins | sample MB3enrmetagenome_FD_207602 | JGI IMG/M metagenome (GOLD analysis project Ga0326728, IMG submission 207602) | Lab enriched peat soil microbial communities from McLean, Ithaca, NY, United States - MB31MN | ecosystem: Environmental > Terrestrial > Soil > Wetlands > Peat | place: USA: New York... | reverse complement strand
GGATGTACGGGAATAATTAGACTTAGCGATGGGCGCATATGTACCCTTCGCAAAAGGCGCTCTGGGCAAGCGGGAATAATTGGACTTAGCGGAAAAGCACGGTCCACAGCCGACAGTCTACAGCCCAGGACTTCTCCGTGTGCCGGTTTCAATGTCCGGCACCGGAGAGGATGTTGGAGGAAGATCCCCGGAATGGCACAAGAGTAGCGTTCCCTCAGCATAACAGTTGGAGTATATCACAGTATTTACCGTATGTCAACTATTATTTAGAGGGTACTAGATTCGAAACTAGTACGACGAGTAGGGCGCGCCAGGGCGGAAGAGTCAAAACCCGCACCCTTTGATAAACCAAATGCCAAAGGATGCGGCACCCAGAGTAATCTCGCTCATCAACCTGTCGGCCACCCGCCCAGTCAAACCCATTTGAGTGCCTGGAGTGCTTGGGCCAGCTCGGGTCGCATAATCCACTGGTCTTGGCCCTCCTCGGCCTGTGGGGCGTTATCATTCCAGTAAGACAGCATGCGCCACCAATGCGGCTTGCCGTCCGGACATGGACCGGGTCGGTAATGCAGCCCCTCGGCGACACGGTGAGCCAGTGCGCCATACTGGGCGTTGACAGTAGCATAGGTGACATAGCGAAGTACCTTTGCCAGTTGAGCAGCCGAAATAGTGTGGTTGGGCGCTTGATACTGCGCCCGGAGCATGGCCAGTTCCGTTTCGGAAATGCGTACTGTCAGCAAGGCCGCTTTGAACTGTTCGGCCGTTGCGATGGGCGTCGGGTCACTGTACGCGTCCACATCGCCTTTGTACCCGAGGTCTGAAAGTCGTTTCCTTGCTATAGCTATCTCGTCTTGTGTGAACAATCCCTGCCATTCGGGTTTCAAAACATATGCTTCCACTGTAAGGTCCAGTCGGTTACATTCCCAAAGTGCTGTAAATCCATCGGACAGACCTGGTGCGTGCAAGAGATACCGCGCCGTGCCCAGTCCTCCTCTCTCCCCAACCATTTGAAGGAACCTAGAAGCGTTGTAGTGGCATTCAGTTTTCGCCCGTTCGTAGATTTCAAGCATAGCCTGGTGGAAAGCAGATTCTCGGTTTGTTGAATCGACTTTCTTCTTTGGCACCGGCGGCGCCACTTGGTCTCTTGGGGCAGGCGCTTCGCTCGCGAAACGATAATCATGACGCGAGGCAACTTGTCGGAATTGCGCTTCATGAATCTCTGTGTATTCAACCCCGAATCTGTCTAAGAAATCTGCGATGGGCTTAGGCACAACAGGCGCAACTAGCCACATGATTACGTTCCGCTCGCCCTTTCCTTCCAGAGCCTGCTTGTATCTCACTAGCTGTTCAGCAGCTTCGAGTTTCGCAGGCATGGCCTTGAGTTCCATGAGTATTTTGTTCTCGAACCGGTCCTCGAAGAGCAGGTCGAATCTGCCAACGCCAGCGAAAGTGCCCTGACGGCCCTTCAAAACGAGAACATGTCGTGGGAAAAATTCTTCTGCGTGGGCCGCAATCAAGTCTTCCATCTCACGTTCAATCATGGCAGGTCCCTGGCGACACCTATACGGTCGCATCAGCCTAACATCACGAGTACATCCGAACAACCCCATGGCGGGGAGTTGTCAGTGGTACGTTCTCAGTTCTAAGTTTCGGAAAAGATCCAAGACAGAGACCGGGGTTTTTAACAGAGAGGGCGGGTGGAGCACCCTTTGAATGCTGGCAACACGGTGCCGCACCCTTTGCGTTTGGTTCATAAAGGGTGCGGTTCTTGATTGTCTTTTCTCGGCGGGAATTCTTCCTGGCCCTTTGCGGGAAGGAGAAACCCAGGAACCGATCTGAAGATCGGCCACTACACAGACCCAAGAGCGGACCGCCCCGCAACCCCGTCCGGGGCGCAAACAACGCGCCTCAGGAGGCGGCCCCTACATATACGGAAAAGCGACCAGGAAGCGGAGAGTGGCTTACGCACTGGCGACCACCAGCCAAGGAAGAAGAGCCCACCCTTTGCCCACCCCGCAAAGGGTAGGCCACCCGCAGAATGACAAATGTAACCTTCCCGCACACTCGTCAGTAATACCTAGTGCCGTTCCAACTATTTGAGCCAAATGGCGGTCCTAGCATCTGAGGTGAACACGCACAGAGTATTTGCGAAGGGATTTGCTGGAACAAGTTGGAACGGTACTAATAGAAGCCCCAGATGCTACTCGATGGCGACTTGGCGGGGGCTACTACTTTGGCGTGATGGAGCTACCTATGACGAGCGAACATGACGCGGTTTCACAAGATACGAATCACGGCTCGGATTGGCCGTCAACTTTGGCTTCGCCGGGTGCCCCAGGTTCGGTTTTTTACCTGGGTCCTGGGTTTGCTCGAGTTCACCGTTTCTTCACTGTACGAAATCAATCGCAATCAGCCCCGCTTCTTCCCCCATGTAGGACGACCAACTGCTCCAAGGCCAGTCTTCAGGATGCTGCACCAACCCTCGAACCACTGGATTCGCGTGCATGTAACTCAGTTTCTCTCTCCTCTTCCCAATCGTGTTGACATTGAAATCGTAAAACCTTGCCTGCCAGAATGCCCTCGGCAGGACTTCCTCCTCTTCGACGGGTAACCGGAACCGCTCCGCGCTGCCAACTTCCCTCCCCTTGCGCATTTTCAGGGACACACGCAGCTTCAGCTTCTGCAGCACCGTCGACGGCGTCCCTATCCGCGGTTCGCTCATCAAGAGATGCACGTGCTCCGGCATCACGACATAGCCAACGAGCCGGAACCCCATCTCATTACGGACCTTCTCCAGTTCATGCACAAAAACGTTGCGCGCACTTTCTGTCCCTAACAACGGCAAGCGCTGATAACAGCTGAATGTGACAAAGTGAAGATCTCCCCTTCCGTAATAGCGTTTCAGTTCGCTGGGCATTCCGAAACCCCAAGACCCAGGTAGAAAATCGAACCTGGGGCACCCCGCAGAGAAGGGAACCCAAGACCCAGGTAGAAAATCGAACCTGGGGCACCCCGCAGAGAAGAGAACCCAAGACCCAGGTAGAAAATCGAACCTGGGGCACCCCATCTCTCTTCGCTTCTGCGGTAAGTAACACAGTGATATCCCATTCTCGTGCACCACGTCAACCAATTCCAATTCGCTCCTGGACAACCCGCCAAAAGAACAAATGTAACCTGCCGGCACTCGCGTCAGTAATACCAAGTAGAAGCCCCACAGGGTACTCGATGGCAACCTTGACAGGGGCTATACTTCGGCGCGATGGAGCTATTTATGGCAAGCGGACACGATGCTGCTTCACTAGACAAGAATCCTGACACAGCTTGGCCGACAACCGTGGCCTCGCTGGCCGTGGGCGCGGCCTTCTTTGCGCTGTGGTTCTGGCTGCTGCCGTCCTGGCTGGGCTTTCGCGTGGACTTGTCTGGTGCGGCGCGCTGGCGCTGGATTGCGGCCGTGCCGTCCGTGCTGGGCTTCGCGGTAGCCTTACGGTGCGTCTGGGATTTTGGACGGACGGGACACGGAACGCCCGCGCCGATTGCTCCCCCGCAAAGGCTGGTGGTGGTGGGATTCTACCGCTATGTACGGAACCCCATGTATGTGGGGTTTATCACCGGCTGGGTGGGACTGTGGGTGATCTTTGGGCGGGCGAACCTGGCGGCGCTTATTGTGGCGGCCGTCGCCGTGGTGGGAGTCGTCCTCTTTGTGCGCTTCTACGAGGAGCCGACGCTGCGAAAAAAGTTCGGCGCGGAGTATGAAGAATACTGCAGGAACGTCCGCCGCTGGCTGCCGCGGATGCATGCGTGGGGCAAGTGAAGCAGTTGTCAGTGGTAAGTTTTCAGTCTTAAGTTTCGGAGAAGAAGGAAGAGAAAGGCGAAGACCAAGGATTTTTAAGACAGAGGTCACGGAGAACGGAACACAGAGTTCACAGAGAAGAGAAAGACGAAGACCGGGGATTTTTAACACAGAGATCACAGAGGACGGAACTCAGAGCTCACAGAGAGGAAAAAACCGGAGACCGAGGGGTTTTTAACACACAAGGCGGCTTCTACACGAGCCTTCCTCTTTGAACTTTCAACTTTCGACTCTCAACTTTGCACCTTGAGCTCCGCCTCACTCTTCCCTCTTTCTTACACTTAGAACTGGAAACTGATAACTTAAAACTGCGCCAGCGCATCGAAGAGGTATTCTGCTGAACTGACAAAAACTCACATGGCCACAACCGCAACCGCTCTCCCCACCACCGCCGCAGCCGCCGCCAAAAAGGCTAAGAAAAGGATCAACTGGCAATCCTTGCCCGAAATCTGGGCGCTGATTCATCCGCGCCGCGGCATCCTGCTTCTGGGACTCGTTCTCACGGCCATCAATACGCTGTCTGGCTTCGTGCTCCCCTTATCCAGCAAATACCTGTTTGACAATGTCATCACCAAGCGCCAGATGCAGCTCCTTCTCCCCATTGTCCTCGCCGTGATCGCGGCGACGCTCGTCAAAGGTCTGACCTCCTTCACGTTGACGCAACTCCTTTCCAAGTCCGCGCAGCGCATGATCACCGACCTGCGCAAGCAGGTACAGGCGCATATCGGCCGGCTGCCGGTGAGTTTCTACGACGCCAACAAAACCGGAGTGCTCGTCTCGCGCATCATGAGCGACGTCGAGGGCGTGCGAAACCTGATTGGCACGGGGCTGGTGGAATTTGTGGGCGGGCTGATGACGGCCGTCGTTGCGCTCGTCTATCTTCTCTTCGTCAATGCCTCTATGACGCTGCTGGCCTTCGCGATCCTGCTGGTCTTCGGGCTATTCCTGAACAAGGCGTTTTCCACCATTCGCCCGATTTTCCGCGCGCGCCCCAAAATTACCGCGGAGGTCACCGGCCGGCTCACGGAGTCGCTGGGCGGCGTGCGCGTGGTGAAGGGTTATCACGCCGAAGATCGCGAGGAACAGGTCTTCGCCACCGGTGTGCAGCGGCTCCTTGACAACGTGCTGAAGACTCTCACGGCCACCTCCGTGATGAGCCTGTCGGGTGCGACGCTCATGGGCCTGGTCAGCGCGCTGATCATGTACATTGGCGCGCGCCACATCGTGGCGGGCACGATGACCACTGGCCAATTGGTTTCCTACACCGCGTTTCTGGTCCTTCTGGTCGCCCCGGTTTTCCAGATCGTGGCCATCGGCACGCAGATCACCGAAGCCATCACCGGCCTCGAGCGCACCCGCGAAATCCTGAACGAAACGAAGGAAGATCAGGATCCCCGGCGCCGCGTGACCCTCGAGCGCATCGAAGGCCGCGTGGAATTCGACGATGTGCATTTCGCTTACGAGCCCGGCAAGGAGGTGCTGCACGGCATTTCCTTTGTCGCGGAACCCGGCACCGTTACGGCGCTTGTGGGACCCTCCGGCTCCGGCAAGTCCACCATCATCGGACTGATTTCCGCGTTTTACACGCCCGCCGGGGGCCGCATCCTGGTGGATGGCATCGACCTTTCGACCGTTCGCCTCAGCTCCTATCGCACGCAGTTGGGCGTGGTGCTGCAAGAGACATTTCTGTTCGACGGCTCCATTCGTGAAAACGTCGCGTACGCCCGGCCCAACGCCACCGAGGAAGAGATCCTCACCGCTTGCCGCATCGCGCGTGTGGATGAATTTGCGGAAACCTTCGACAAAAAATATGACACCGTCGTCGGCGAACGCGGCGTGAGGCTTTCCGGCGGGCAGAAGCAGCGCGTCTCCATTGCCCGCGCCATCCTCGCCGATCCGCGCATCCTGATTCTCGACGAAGCCACCTCCAGCCTCGATTCCGAATCGGAGGCGCTTATCCAGGAAGGTTTGCGCTACCTGATGCGCGGCCGCACCACCTTCGTCATCGCGCACCGTCTCTCGACCATTCGCCGCGCCGAGCAAATCCTCGTGGTGCAGGATGGCCGCATCCTAGAACGCGGCACGCACCAATCTCTATACGCCGCGCAGGGCCGCTACTTCGAGCTGTATACCCGTCAGCACGCCGTCGAGACGAATCTGTTCCTGTCGCCGGGTGAGGGCGACAAAATCGAGTCCGCTGCCTCGGAGAACGGCAGCACCAGCGCTTCCTCTTCCCTCCCCGAAGCCCTCCAGGCGCTGCGCAACCGCAGTGTCTGAGCTGGAATCTGTGGTGGAGGAGTGATTCCTCCACTCCGGGACGGCAAGAAACGCCGTCCCTCCGGTCGGAATGACAGGTTTCGGGTCGTGGATGACTTGGGAGAAGCGAACTTATGCGAACTTGGATCTCCACAGGATAATCGTCTGAAATAGAACGAGGTGCGGCTTGCTTTCTATTCGCCAGCTTCGAAATTGCAGTTAACTGTCATCCCGAGCCTGCCTGCGGCAGGCAGGCGCAGCGAGGGATCTGCTTTTCCTGCCGCTCGCAAAAAAAAGCGCACCTCGAATCACTCGAAGTGCGCCGCAAACTCTTTGTTCCCGGGAATGGAAATCGCTTACAGCGTAGGCCTGCGCAGCACCGGTTTCCTCGCCTGCTGCCCCGCCTGCACCGGCAAGAGCGTGGCCATCTTGCGGATCATGGCCAGCACCAGGCGCTTGTCACCCTCGGAAAGCGAGGTGCTGTATTTCTTGATCTCCGCCAGGAAGCGGATTTCGTCCTGCGAAAGTTCGCCCAGCATCTTCTGGGTTTCTTTGTCCCGCGGCGTTTCCGTGCCCGGGAAAAAGTCGGCCAGCGAAATCTCCATGGCTTCGGCAATTTTTGCCAGGGTCTCCAGCGAGGGCACGGTGTGGCCGTTCTCCACGCGGGAAAGATAGCAGCGCAGCAAGCCGGTCCGCCGCTCGATGTCGCCCTGCGACAAGCCCCGCTGGCTCCGGTAGGTTTTTATCACTTCACCAATATTGACTTGTGGTTTCTCTTTTGGCACGGTTTCCCCCAATCGCACCAGTATCTTAGTGACTAACAGCAGGGTTGGCAAGGGGGAAAAGCGCAGGGCGGGTTTCGTAAGGGTAACCCCGCCCGGCGTATGCGCCGCTATGGTCCACAAAACGAGGAAGTTCCTGACGTGCCTCGGGCTGCCTGCGCGCCAAAAATTCCGGCGCCCGTCGCCGCCATCACTCCACGCAGCGAACCGCGCATCAACCTATTGCGAAATCTTCACCGTCTCTGGAGCCACATTGTAGCCCTCAACTTCCAGAGCAGGCTCTTTCCCGTTGAGGTTGCTCGCGTCAAACGTCGCGCTGACACTCTTTTCCTCGCCGGGCAGCAGAGAGAAGTAGTTGTCGTCCCAGAACACCGGCACAAGATCATCGCCGTCCTTGCCCATGGTGAGCCGGGCGTGCACCTGAAACGCCACGCTGGCGCTTGGATCTTTCACCTTCAAGCGGATTGTTTCCTTCCCCGCTTCGATGTGGTGATCGGCGTTGAGTTCGAGCTTGACCTGCGGCAGTGCATTGAGCCCTGTCAGATCGCCGAAATCCTTTTGCGGCGTGTAGGCCGAGCCCTTGCGCGCAGCCCAATTCATGGTGTCCGGTTTGGTCGAGAGCCAGTAGAAATTGTCGCTGAGCAATTTTCCGGAGGCATCGTGCAACTGCAGCTTCAGAAAATAGGTTGTCAACAGGGCTTCCGGCTTCGGCAGGTCCAATGCCTTGACGCTGGCATCGGCCGGAACATCCAGCGTGGCGTCCTTCCTCGCCACTTCTTTCGCGTCCATGTTGTAGAGCTTCGCGGATACCTTCAGCCCCTTCAGCGCTTCATACGTGCCGTTCACAACCGCAACGGAGTTGTCGTCGTAACTGTACTGCACGTGCACGATTTCCAGCGCCTTCTTGGTGCCGAAATAGCCGCCGCCGGGCACAAGATAATAGTCGTAGAGGTGCCAGATCAGCGAAGGCCAGGCATTGTTGAGCATCCACTGGATCACGCCGGTGGAAACGTATTTGTTCCGGCCATAGGCTTCAAACATGGAGCGCTGATTGTCATAGGCCTGCGCCTGGGCCTTGCGCTCGTAATCGTCCAGCGAGGTGGCCGTGCCGTAGCGCTTATTGAGCGCTTCGGTGAAAACATTTACGGTCTCAAAACGTTCGAGGCCCGCGTGGAAGTTCCAATACTCGTCGATAGGCCACAAGTGGTCTTTAGGAATAAATTTCGCCAGGCTCTCCTTTGTGGGAATTGCGGGGCCGGGGCTCGTCTCCGTGTTGTAGCCGTACGCACCCCCGGCTTCCTTATCCACCAGCCAGTACATCGGCGGTTCGTACTCGTAGGGCCCGGTCATCTTCACGCCCGAGTTCCCAGTGAGCGTGGTCGGGGTCGCGGAGGCTGAGGAGACCGAGGGATTCGGCCATTCGAGTTCCTTGAGGATGTCGAGGTACATATTTTCGATTTCCGGCGGTGGAGGATTGTCGCTGCCATAGAACCACACGAAAACACTGGGATGCGCGCGCAGGCTTTTGATCTGATCCACGAGCGAGGCAGCGGCGATTTTTTTGCTTTCGGGCGTCCATCGGTTCCACTTCTCCCACACGTCGCAGCAGATCCAGCCGGGCATGACCAGAATTCCCAGGCGATCCGTTTTGTCGAAAAATTCCTTGCGGTCAATCTTCCCTTCCAGGCGAATGGCGTTCAGACCCATGTGCTTGGTGTACTCGAGGTCGGCATCTACTTTCTTGGACGACCAGCGGAGAAGCATGTCTGGCGCCCACGCCGCGCCGCGGATCAGCACGCGTTTGCCGTTTACTTTGAACAAGCGGTGGCCCTTGTCGGTAAGCTCCGAAGTGACTTCGCGGATTCCGAAATCGAGGCTGGCGCTATCGGAAATGTCTTCGCCGGTTTCCACGCGGAATTTCGCCGTGTAGAGGTAAGGCTCGCCCATCTGGTAAGGCCACCAGAGGCGCGGGTGGGCCAGCTTGAGCTGGGCAAACTGCTCCGGTGAGAAACGCACAATCTTCGATTCGTTGGCCGCTAGCGTCACGGATTGCTGCAGCTTTTCTCCGGCCACTTCGGCGTACACGAGCGCGGTCACGGGATGATCGGAAGCATTGCGTAGTTCAGCGCTCAGCGTCAGCGCGGCGGTTTTGTAGTCCGAATCCAACTTGGACTGAACGAACGGATGTCGCAAAGAGACATCGCCGCTGCCGGTTAGATACACCTCGCGCCAGATGCCCATGTCCTTATCGGGAGGCGTGGGACACCAATCCACCCAGGTAAGAGCGAGATCATTCTTCTCCGGGGCAAACACTTCCACCGCAATGGCGTTCTCCTTGGCTCGCAGCAGACTTTTGATGTTGAATTCGTAGGCGCGGTACGCCCCGGCGACATCGCTGCGGTCGGCGATCTTCTGCCCATTCACCCAGATGTTGGCGCGGTAGTTGATGCCGAGGAAATGCAGCCATGCCTGTTTGTTGACGTATTCGCGCCGCGTGGCGAACTCCATGCGGAACCAGTGCGAGCAACGAAACGGACTATCCGCAGGCATATCGCGATTGGAGAACGGCTGCTTTCCACCCAGCACGACGCCGGGAAATGTTTTCAGGTTCATGGCGTAGTCTGGGTTGGGCAGCGTTTTGTCGGCCACCAGTGCGCCAACAGCCGTGCCGGGTACCTCGGCGGAGTGCCAGCCCTTGGCCGCGAATCCCGGAGTGGAAATCGCTTCGCCGGAGGAATGATCCACGCAGGACGACTCCATTTGCCAAATGCCGTGGAGATCGAATTTCGGGAAATCGGATGAACTTTCCTTGGCGGAAAGAACAGTGGGGAAAGACGCGAACAACGACAACAGGAAAAATGCCGCAAGGGTACGGGAGAGCAAGTCGCGAAAGCAAGCCATATGCACCTCGAGAGAAACCGCAGGCATCATATTAAACCGATTCAATAAAGAGTTCCAGTGAATTCTGAGGGGGCGCAGAAGCGAGAAAAAAGGGACCGGAAGAGGGGGGCCGCTAGAAGGTGTCGGCGGTGATTTCGGGAGTGTGCGGCTTCCAGTCCGAGGGCGGGAAGGCCACGCGCCAGAAGTTTGGCGCAGGCTTGACGAATTCGATGCCCACCTCGGTTCTTCCATCTGGCGCGGGATCCGCGCGTGCCACGCGGCAAAGCTGCTCTTCGTTGGTCTCCGGGTTTTTCAGGATGATGACCTGCCCGACCATCACTTTCAGGGACAGGTAGATCAAGGCCCCGTGCGCGTTCACCACGGCGGTTTGCGTCAATTCGGAGACGGGCCTCTTGTCCGGCCCGCGCCCAATCACCTGGACGGACATGCGCAGCAGCACGCGCTGGCTGCGGCGGCGATTGCTCATCGGCGCAAGATTGGAAGAGAGTGAAGACATAAAGTCCGCCAAGCCTATTCATTTATGGGGTGCGGTGATGCGCGCGTCAAGAGTACCAAGTTGCGCGCGGACAAAGGATGGTCCCGGAGGAGGGAGTCGAACCCCCACGGGGAGTGATCCCCGGCAGATTTTGAGTCACGTCTAGTTTGACGTTAGTTCGGAGCTAACCTACATTGCAGCGGTCACTTACGTTATGGAAAACTTCATGGTCGTTCGCTTGCGTGTTGCTGCGTACGGACATGCGGTAATTGACAGTTTGAATGACAGTGAGCGGGGGCGAGGACTAAAATGTGTTTAGTCATGGACCGATACACCGCGTTTTTCGATGAAAGTGGCGATCAGCATATAAAAGTCTTCGCTGGATTCGTTGCTGGAAATGAACAATGGGAGAGGTTTGAGCGTGAGTGGCGCGAAGTGCTCAAAAGGTTTAGCGCTCAATCATTGCACATGAGGACTTTTGCGCACAGCGTCAACGAGTTCGCAGAATGGAAGGGCGACGAACGACGGCGCGTGAGCTTTTTAGAGGCACTAATAGGGGTGATTCGGATTCGGACGCGCACGTCGTTCGCTACTGCGGTGCTCGTTGACGACTTCAATGATGTGGCAAAGCGCCATCCAGAAATCCGCGAAAGTCACACACCGTTTGCTATCGCCGGAAACAGTTGCATTGTGAAAGTCGCCCGGTGGGCGCAGAGATGCCAAATACCAGGCTCGGACGTTGCACTTATCTTTGAGGACGGGGCGGCTGAAAAGAAGACATTTGTTCGGGAGGCCAAGAAACATCTCGGGATCACTCCTACCTTCGCTAAAAAGGGTGACTATGCTGCGTTTCAGGCTGCTGACCTGTTGGCGTTTGAATATCTACTCTCGAATCGCGCCATGGTTGCGTCGGGTGACGACAAACTCAGTTTCAGTGAGTTGCGAAAACCGTTGCAGGCTTTACTTGCAACTCAGCCACGAAGCGCTGCGCACCAATGGGGCATTCACGACAAGAATGTAATCGAAAGCGCGTGGATGGCAGATAAGCTTGATCGTAACAAAGTGAGCGAAACCTAAATCGCTTGCTGAGGCAGCGGGGAGCGAGGGCGACGATATGACCCCTACAGAGACATTGCTCATAACATTTGGAGTGACGGTCATTGGTTCCGGCTTGGGGACGACGATAGTCGGTGCATGGTTCAAGACTCGGCTTGACAAGCAACTTGAAACGCACAGAGCCTTGCTCGAACGCGGCGGAAAGATTCACGAGCGCCAAGTCGAGGCGCTCAGCGTTATCTATTCAAAACTTGAGCATGCACTTTTCTATTTGCGCCAGGTGGCAGGTGCAGCGATAAAAGCGGACGACCAAAAGCCATCAACTAGGAGATGGGTGACTGACTTGGAAGAAGCTTCCGAGACTTTCTCACGAAACAAGTTGTTAATTGGCCAGGGTCTAAGACAAAACTTGGAAAAGTTTTTCAACACAGTGCTATCCGCCGATGTACGCCTTAACGCAGCGAATGACCCGAGAATCCAGGACCCTAAGTTGCGAGCTAGGTTGTTGGACAAAGCTCGTGATATTGCGACTTGGGAACTCCCGCCGATTCTGGAACAGATCGAAACCGAATCTAGAAAAGTGATTCACGGCCACTCATAAGGAGAAAGGGTATCCACTGCGAGTGTCGTTTCATCGCCTTGCCTCGCTCATTCATCCCCCTGATCCCCCTCGTTCCCATGCCTCGCGGGTGTCAGCTCCGAATGCGTGCTCTTGGCGCGGTCGGTCGCGGTGTCCTGCTTCTTTGGTACGTCTGCGATTACCTTCGGCGCGATTTCGTCCAGCATGCCGGGCACCAAACCATGCGCGTCCGGCCCGTGCAGGATTTTGCCAGCGAGCGAGTCATCCGCGATGCGCTCAGCCTCGCGGTGATTGCATTGCGAATGGATGCGGAAAATGGTCCCGGAGGAGGGAGTCGAACCCACACGGGGAGTGATCCCCGGCAGATTTTGAGTCTGCTGCGTCTGCCAGTTCCGCCACTCCGGGAGAACTCTATTGAAAATAGCATGAGCGGGGTGTGGGGTAAAGGAGCGGGGCGGGCGCGGCGGAGATGCGCACGTGCAAGTGGTGCCGCGATCCCTCCACTGCGCGGCCCGACGCGCCAAATAGCGGCGCGAAAGAAACAGTCGGGCCGCTTCGGTCGGAATGACAATTCAGGAGGGTCGCAGAAAGCGCGGGACTCCGGTCCCTTCGGCTCCGCTCAGGGCAGGCGGGATGACAATTCAGGAGGATCGCAAAATGCGCGGGACTCCGGTCCCTTCGGCTCCGCTCAGGGCAGGCGGGAGGACAATTCTGGGAGGGAAGGGGTGGGGAAGATGTGGCGCGCACTACCGGCGTTCTTCGTCGTGCGCGCAGTTAACCCAGCCCTTGCCCTTCGACTTCGCTCAGGGCAGGCTTGCTGGGCTAACTTGTGGCGCGCCTCCGGCGCTTGATTCAAGCGTGGGGGCAGGGTTGGAATAAATGGCAGTTTGCCGGGTGGGTTGCGGTTGTGAAGGAAGCGAGGCCCCGCACTCCAAAAGAAGCCGGAGCCTTGCCGCTTCCTGCCTGACAGGATAGACTGCGAAAATTCATGGATGCGGCAGCAACCACGACGGAGAGACCTATAGCGCTGGAAGATCCCCGCGCGGGCCTGCTCGGTTTTTGGGCTCTGATGGCCACGCAATTCCAAGGGGCCTTCAGCGACAACGCCTTGAAGTGGCTGGTGAGTTTTCTGGTATTGGACTCCAGCATCTCCCGCGAGCAGCGCGACTTCCTCTTTGTCCTGGTGGTGCCGTTGCTGTTCGCGGTTCCCTTCCTGGCCTTTTCCATTCCCGGCGGCTATTTTGCGGATCGCTTCAGCAAGCGCCGCGTCACCATCTGGACGAAGCTCCTCGAGCTGCTCACCATGGGTGCCGCAACCTACGCACTCTGGCAGAACCGCCTGGGGCTCGCCGCCGTGGCGCTGTTCTTCGTTTGCCTGCAGGGAGCGATATTCGGCCCCTCGAAATACGGCCTACTCCCGGAATTGCTGCCGACCAGCAAGCTGAGCTGGGGCAACGGCGTCATTGAACTCACCACGCTGCTGGCGGCGATTGCCGGGACGCTCGCGGGTGGCTTCCTGGCGCACAATTTTCGCGGCCGGCAGGAATGGTCGGGCTTCTTCCTGATGGGACTGTCACTTGTGGGTCTGTTCACCAGCCTAGGCATCACACGCCTGCGTGCCGCGGACCCGCAACGCTCCTTCCGTTGGAATTGGGCCAAGGAGCTTTTCGATGAAATCGCGCGCATGCGCAAAGACGCGGTGTTATGGGTCGCGGTAACCGCCAACACCTTCTTCTGGTTTCTGGGCGCGCTGCTGCTGCTGAACATCGTGCTCTATGCCACGGACATCTTGCATGTGGACGAAGCGCACAGCAGCTACCTGCTGGCGGCCTTGAGCTTGGGCATCGGCGTGGGCAGCTTCCTGGCAGGCTACGCTTCGGGACGCAAAATCGAGATGGGCATGATCCTCCCGGGCCTTACGGGAATCATACTGATGACAGGGGTTCTTTCTACCCCGGGATTGACATATCAGATGATGATGTGGCTGCTGGCCGCGCTGGGCGTGTGCGCGGGATTCTTTGTGGTGCCGGTGAACGCGCTGATTCAGAATCGCCCGCGGCCGGAAGTGAAAGGACGCGTCATCGGCGCAGCCAACCTGCTCTCCTTCGGGGGCATTGCGCTGCAGCCGTTGGCGCAGTACGCGATGCTCCGCCTGGGGCATCCTGATCCGGGGCGCGTTTTCCTGATTTCGGCCGCCGCGTGCATCGCGATGTTCTTCGTCCTGGCCCGCATGTTGCCGGATTTGTGGCCCAGCACCCTCCACTGGACGCGGCTGCGGCAGAGGGCTAGTCTATAGGACCTGGCCCCAGGGGCCGCGGGCCACCGCGGTTTGGGCCAGCTTGGAAAAATATGGGAACAGGCAGCACGCTAGCGGGCTCGCATCCTGAGCACCGGGGCTTGAAGTATTGGATGGAACGCGCCCTGAAGGAACTGGAGAAGGTGCGCACATCCCCTGATCCGGACGCAGTGCATGACCTGCGCGTGGCGCTGCGGCGCTGCCGCTCGGTGGCGGCGGTGATGGAAGAAGTAGACCCCGACCGTTCGTGGCGGGAAATGAACAAGCTGGGGCGAAAACTCTTCCGCCAATTGGGCGAATTGCGAGACGTCCAGGTCCGGGAAGACTGGACGAAGAAGCTGGGCGCGGAAAGCGATCCGGTGCGCTTGCAACTGCTGGCGCTTTTTGAGAAGCAGGAAACTGAGTTGCGCGAATCGGCTATGTGGGTGGCCGGGAAATTCGACCAGAAAGCGTGGAAGAAGCTGGAGAGCGGGCTACAACGTCGGGCGCGCGTTGTTCCGCCGGACGGCCTGGCGGCGCAATGCCTGGCGCTGGAGCGGTTGGAGGCGGCCAAGGAACTGCACACCCGCGCGCTACGAGCGGAGAAGCCGCGGCCGTGGCACGAACTCCGCATCGGCGTGAAGCGCTTCCGCTACACGGTAGAGAGCCTGCTGCCGGAAAAATATGGGCTGTGGGGCGAACAGTTAAAGCGCGTGCAGGATTTGCTGGGAGAAGTACACGACCTCGACGTGCTGGCGGAAACGATTACCCATACTGCCGCGGAAGAATCGGAGGAGACACGGACGCGTTGGGCCGAACGCATTGCCAGCGAACGCCACGCACGCATCGAAACCTACCGCCAACTGACCTTGGGGAAAACCAGCCTGTGGGTCGAGTGGCGCATGGGCCTGCCGCACGGCGAAACGCTGGAAGCGGCGGCGCTGGCCCGACTGCGCGCCACGGCGCGGGCGCTGGACCCCAATTTGCGGCGGACGGGGCAGGTTTCGCGGCTGGCGATGCGGCTCTATGACGGTTTGAAGAGGGCGGAAGCGGCGCCCGTGTTCGCCGAAAGCTCTCTGCGCAAAGTGCTGCGCGCGGCGGCACGGCTGCACGGTATTGGCGCAGGTCTGGACTCCGACGCACCGCAAGAAGCGGCGCGCAATTTTCTGCGCAAGTTGCCGGTGCCCGCGGGATGGAGCGAAGAGGAATGGGTCTTGCTGATTAACGTGGTGCGCTACTATCGCGGCGAGCAGCCCGACACGCAGCATAAAGCCTTTGCGCGGCTCACGGAAGAGGAGCAGCAGGCGATCTGCGCGATGGCCGGGGTGTTGCGTCTGGCACGCGCTTTGCGCAAGTGTGGCTGCGAGACGCCTGTTGGATTGCGCGTGGAAAAATCGGTGGATGCGCTGATTGTCCGTGTGCCCGGATTGCAGGAGTCCGAGGAAGCGGCAGCGCGATTGGCCGCGGGAAAGTATTTGCTGGAGCGAGTTGTGCAGCGGCCGCTGATCGTGCAATCCGCCACCGTTGTTTCGCGTGTCATGGAAATCCCCCGGAACGAAGAGCCCCCGGCCTCCGCCGCCGCCGCCTCCGATTAGACTTATCTCGCCACCAGCCGCCTTTTCGCCGATATTCTACTGAACGGCAAACTGTCATCCTGAGGCGCGCGTTGTTTGTGCGCCGAAGGATCCCAAATCCAACTGCATGCACAAATTTGAAGTCGCGGTCCTTCGGCGACCTCCGGTTTGGGGAGTCCGGTGGACTCCACCGGAGTCCTGACACCGGACCTTATCCGGTCGCCTCAGGATGACAACCCCTCGTTGAACTGGGAAAATGGGTCAAGCGTGCCGTTTGTGAAATCCTGGTCGGAATAAATTGGCAGTAAGACCGCGCGCCGCTACTTCCCTGCTTTGCGCAACATCTTTGGCGTGGCTATCCAGATGAGTTCCCCGCTTGGCGGCACCATCCGCCGCAATTCCACCAGCGCCACTCCCGCTTTCTTCAGCGCCGTGACGTGATGTTTCGAGCCGATGGCCGTGGCGATCAGGTCGTCCAGATGCGGCGCGTGGCCAAAGATAAACACCGCGGAAGCCTGTTTCTCCCTGGCCAGCTCGCGAAAGAGCTGCATGGGGTCCGCTCCCGGCAGCAGCAGATCGCTTTTGCGAATTTTCTGTTTGTTCTGTTCGAGGGCGCTTGCGAAAATCTCCGCGGTCTGCACGGCGCGCAGATACGGGCTGGAAAGCATCAGGTCCGGGACCGCGCCAATCTCCGCAACGCCTTTGGCCACCTGCCTGGTTTTCTCCATGCCTTCGTCGGTCAGAAAACGCTCCGGATCAGGCGGACAATTGGGATCCTCGCGGTCAATGGCGATGCCGTGGCGAACGATGTACAACTGCATCCGGGGATCACCTCCTGCGGCTCATCTTACAAAAGGCATTATATATGGAATGTAACAATGGGCGCGGTGGTGTGTATGAGTAAGGGGGAAGAAGCAGTTGTCAGTTGTCAGTTGTCAGTTGTCAGTTTTAAGTTGTAAGTTTTAAGTAAGGCGAGATAAGTAGGCGTCGCGGTTGGCCGAAATGGTCAAAAGCCAGCCTCCAGAAGGCGGCGGGCGCAAAAGGCACGCACCCTTCACAAAGAATGTGAAGCGTGCCGCGCCCACGTCTTGCCGGGGTTCAAAGGGTGCTCCACCCGCCAATCCCGGGTGGCCTACCCTTTGCGGGTCGTTCATCTTTTCCCGTTGGGACCGCCAATCTCCCGATTGGCGGTTAAAAGATCACTAAGATCGCCATTCAGGAGAATGGCGTTCCCGGGATTCGGGGCGGAGGAAATAGACCTGGACGTGGAATTCCTTTTCAAAGAGGTCGGCGCTGCGTTGCGCGTCGCGCAGGTCTTCGGTGGCGTCGCCGCGGGCGTGGACCTGCAAAGTGACGCCGCCGCGTTGGAACGACGTGCGAATATTTTCAACGCGCTGGCGATGCGAGTGGTCCAGCCCTTCCGCGATGCGCAGAATGGCGGCGAGGCGGCGGGCAATGCGCTTGTCGTTGTTGTTGAGCGCGGCATACGCAGGATGGTGGCTGGCCGGTTCCGACTTGCGATTGTGATAGCGCACAATCGCGCCGACCATGCTGCGGTCGCGGCCCTCCAAGCCCGGAATGTCGCCATTCAGCGCCAGGTATTCCCCGTGCTTGTGGTGGCCGCGATGGCTGACACGATGCCCCACGTCGTGCAAGAGCGCGCCGGATTCCAGTTGCACACGCGCTTGCTGCTGCAGGTGGTGCACCGCCTGGAGCTGATCGAACAGCATGAGGCTGAGTTCGCGCACGTGTTCGGCGTGCTGGTGGTCGTATTCCAGGCGGCGGCCGAAATTCCGCGTGGAAAGCAGCATACGGCGGGCTTCCGCGTTGTAGCGATGCGGCTCCTTGCGCGAAAAAACTTCGTGGGCGGTTTCCTGCAGCAAACCTTCGCGGATGCCCACGCTGGGGATCATGAAGCGGCGGACATTGAGGTAGCGCGCGACGGTCAGAAAAATGATGGCGGCGATGGCCATGACGTCGGCGCGATCGCGGCGCACGCCATAGGCCTTCATACGGTCGCGCAGGTCGCGCTGCAGGATGTCCGGCAGGCGTTCGCGAAGCAGCGCGACTTCTATGGAGGGAAGTCCATCCTGGCGCGGGCCCGGCGCCACGTTCGCCAGCGTTTCGGCATTGCCGCCAAGCGCGACGGCCATTTCGTCGGCCAGATTCAAGCGGTTCGGCAAACGCGATTCCAGCAGCGCACGGACGTAGCGGCGGACCTGTTCGGCCTGCATCGGGAGAATTACGCCGGGAATGTTGAGCGTAGTCATCAGCCGGACGGTGCCCATGGGAAGTTGCGCGCCCTGCGCGACGCTGTGGTCGCGAAGGATGCTGAGTTCCAGGCTGCCGCCGCCAAGATCGACGATGCACCGCGGTTGCGCTCCAGGGCCCATGGCGGCCAAGGCGGCGACGCGCCCGAGGCGGGATTCTTCCTTGGCGCTGACCACTTCCAGGCGAATGCCGGTGGCTTGCTTGACGCGATGCACGAAGGTGTGCCGGTTCTGCGCTTCACGGGTGGCGCTGGTGGCGACGGCGCGATACTTGGTCACGCCAAACTCATCCATGATTTCGCGGAGGCGACGGAAGGCCTGGACGCCCTTACTCAAAAGCTCTTCGCTGAAGCGATGGCGCACAAAAACGCCTTCGCCCAACCGCAGCGGATAGCGCTCCGTGGTCAGGGGCTCGATGTCCAGCGCGGAATAGGCGCGCGCCACGGAGAGGCGGACCGCATTGGAGCCGGCGTCGATGGCGGCGATGTGGACCGGCTCAGGCATGATCGTCTTTAGCGCCAGAGATGCGCAAGCGCCGAGGAAGGCGTGTATTTGGCGACGCGGATGCCGAGATGTTCGCCGATCCGCTGGCGCAGTTGCTTGTTGACGCTGGAAACGCTGGCTTCGCCATCGAGTTCGATGAACGAGTTCTTCTTGGCCATGACCTCGAATTCGCGCTTGATCATGGTCTGATAACGCACAAAGGACCAGTAGAGGTCGTGCGAGAGCGACATGTCGCGGCCGGCTTCCCAATAGCTAATGGCCTGGGCCTTCTTGAACTCGCGCGCGAAGGCGGTTTCCGGGCGCACGTTGAGCCAGAAGGTAAGATGCGGACGCAAGGCCATGGCGTAAAGGCCCGTGAGGTAATCGCGATTGATGCCGCGCACCACGCTGCGCGCGATCAGCGTGAAGATGAAGCGGTCGGCCAGAACGACCGTGCCGGAACGAAGCGCGGGCACGATGCGGTGCTCCAACTGGTCAAAGAAGTCCGTGGCGTACATGAGCGCGAGCGTGAGGCGCGTGACGGCATTCTTGGCCAGCAATTCGTCAATGTCGCGTCCCACCAGATTGGAGCGCCGCAGCCCGCTGGTTTGCACCGCGAAGCCTTCCGATTCCAGCCATTCCTGCAGCAGGGCGATTTGCGTGGAGCGGCCGGAGCCGTCCAAGCCTTCCATGACGATAAGCGTGCCATTCAGCTCGCTGGGGTCGAGTCCCACCAGCGCCTCGCCGAAGAAGTTCTGCGAGTCTTCCTGGTCA
>Ga0326728_10012143_pt1 | contig 19280 bp, 15 predicted proteins | sample MB3enrmetagenome_FD_207602 | JGI IMG/M metagenome (GOLD analysis project Ga0326728, IMG submission 207602) | Lab enriched peat soil microbial communities from McLean, Ithaca, NY, United States - MB31MN | ecosystem: Environmental > Terrestrial > Soil > Wetlands > Peat | place: USA: New York... | reverse complement strand
TGCGGGGTTGGTCCCGGGACATATGGTGTCGGCGTCGGCAAGCCCGGTGGGCACGCGCATTCGCCGAAGGCTCCGGGACAATAGCCGGGATAATACGGGCAGCCTGCGGTGTCGGCGACGCCGAAGTAGACGATCAGCGGCCCCCGGCTCAACGATGTCGCCGTGGGGGGTGGCGTCACGCTCGGTGTTGTGGTGAATGTGGGTGTGAACGTCGCCGTGCGTGTCGGCGTCGGCGGTGATGTCGCGGTCCAAGTCGGCGTGTATGGCGGCGTCGCGGTGAATGTCGGCGTGCGTGACGGCGTCGCCGTTGACGTCGGGGTGCGTGTCGGTGTCGGCGTCCGTGTAGGTGTCAGCGTAAAGGTCAGCGTGAAGCTCGCTGTCGGAGTCTGCGTCTTGCTCGCCGTGAGCGTCGGCGTATTGGTTGGCGTCGGCGTAAACGTCGGCGTGCCCGTAAACGTCGGCGTGCCCGTAAACGTCGGCGTTTGACTCGGCGACAAGGTTGGCGTGGCTGACGGCGTGAGCGTTGCCGTCTGAGTATTTGTCGCGGTCGTTGTACTTGTCCACGTCGCGCTAGGCACAGGCGTCCGTGAAGGCGTGGGCGGAACAGATGGAGTGAGAGTTGCGGACAACGTCGGCGTCGGGCTCGACGTCGCCGTGAGCGTGGTTGTCGGCGTGTACGACGGGGTCATCGTCGCCGTTGCAGTCGGCGTGAGGGTCGCCGTCCGCGTCGGCGTGAGCGTCGGCGTTGGTGTCGGTGTCTCCGAGGCGGTACTCGTCGCAGTCGGCGTGCGTGAGGGTGTCGGTGTGCGCGTGGGCGTCGGCGTGAGCGTGGGAGTCGGTGTGCGCGTGGGAGTCGGCGTGAGCGTGGGAGTCGGCGTGCTCGTGGGAGACCTGGTGCTTGTCGGTGTGACCGTGAGAGTCGGTGTGCGCGTGGGAGTCGGTGTGCGCGTGGGAGTCGGCGTGAGCGTGGGAGTCGGCGTGAGCGTGGGAGTCGGCGTGAGCGTGGGAGTCGGCGTGCTCGTGGGAGTCGGCGTGCTCGTGGGAGTCGGCGTGCGCGTCGGGGTTCCCGGTGTAGTCGGCGAAGGGCTACGGGTCGCGCCGGCTGTAGCGGACGGTGTGGCGGTCACGGTAGGAGTCGCTTGCGAGCTGGGGGTTGGACTTGGCACAGGTGTGACCGTAGACGTATCCGTGGGAACCGGGGTCGACGTTGTGGATGGTGTGCCGCTAGCCGTCTGCGTCGGCGACGGCACCGCGGGAAGTGTTCCCGTCGGCGTCGGTGTGCCCGAGGGGCTGGAGGTGGCGGATGATTTGAACGTCGCCGTCGCGTTCGGCGGTGGGGTGGGTGTCCGCGAGGCCAGCAACAGGATCGCGGCTACCAAATCGGCCGCCGACAACACTCCGTCGCCGTTTACGTCCGCCCCGGGGCATTGGCTACCCTCGAAGATAGCATCCACGACAGACTGAAGATCGAGCGCGCCATCGCAGTCGGCGTCGCCCGGGACGAGCGCCGCCCCGGCCACCGGGACAACGGCCCCGCAGATGATGAGCGCCACCACCACCAAGCTCGCAGCTTGACAGCCGAACCGCTTCAGGCGCAGTACGCCAGAACTCCACATACAGCGTTCCGGTCATGCCTGGATTGACAGCGGTTTGCAATATGGGACGGGCGGCCTCACGCACAAACCTGCCCCAGCAGCTCAGGGCTGCGGACGTTGTCTCCATGCAACAACTTGCTCAGTCCGCCACCGGACATTAGAGAGAGAAGAGATCTGCGACCAAGACTGAAACAGGTCTGTTGAGGAGGCTGTCGATTCCCTCCGTTCTCTTTCCAGGAGAGGATCAAGCTTAGGAGCTGGGAGCCGCGGAGACTCAGGGTGTTGGTGTCGGTGTGTTGACTCGTACGACGATTTGCTTTGTCGGTCCCGTGTTACCGCCTGGAGTGTCGCGTAGCTGCACCGTCACGATCGAGTCGCCGGGATTGAATGGGGCATTCGCCGACATCACATCGCAGAACTGCGCCGTGCTCGCCGAGTTGACGAAACGCAGGCTCGTGGGGTCGCCGGCCCACGTGCATTGGGAACCCCCAGGATGGTACTCGAACTGACAAGCAAAATTGCTTAGGGCGCTCGTGATCGGGCCGGGCGGGGTTTCGGGCGTGAAGTTGGGCGGATTGATCCCCGGAACGCCTCCGCCCGCCGAGCCGCCGACGCACGTGCTGTGGGCGCCATCACCCAACGGCTGTGTCGTCTCGATCTGGATGTCGGGCCGGCTGTCCGGCGGCGCCGGCAATGTCGATTGCCCGATCTGCTGGTTGCTCAGCCCTTTGGCGCCTTCCGCAACGATCAGCAGCTGGCCGCCATTGACCTGATAGATCTGGCGGCCACTGGCATCAAAGAACGGCGTCGGTGTTGGGGTAGCGCACACAATGTCGCAGCAGGCAATGCAGCCGTCCGCCCGGGTAAAGACTCCCAAGAACGTCACGATCGGCCCTTGACCGGTCGGGGTCGGGGTCGCGCTCGCCGTGGCCGTGTTGGTGGCCGTGCCGGTAAATGTCACGCTCGGCACTGGTGAAAGGGTCGCGGTAGCACTGGGGCTCCGCGTCGCCGTGGTGCTGGGGGTCAGGGTCGTAGTTGGGGTCAGGGTCGTAGTTGGGGTCAGGGTCGTAGTTGGGGTCAGGGTCGTAGTTAACGTCGGCGTCAGCGTAGGGCTTGGCGTCCGGGTGCGCGTAGCCGTCGTCGTCGCCGTCGCCGTCGGCGTGGCGGTGGGCGTCCGGCTGCTGGTCCACGTCGGGGTACTCGTGAGCGTTGGCGTGCCGGTCGCGCTCCGCGTCGCCGTCGGCGTGCCGGTCGCGCTCCGCGTCGCCGTCGCCGTCGGCGTGGCGGTCGGCGTCCGGCTGCTGGTCCACGTCGGGGTACTCGTAAGCGTTGGCGTGCCGGTCGCGGTCGCCGTCGGGCTCGGGCTGAGTGTTTGCGTGGGAGTCACGGTGGGCGTGGCTGTGTTGCTTGGGCTTGCCGTTGCGGTCATTGTGCGCGATGCAGTGGCGGTCGACGTTGCGGTCGCAGTTCTGGTCGCCGTGCGCGTCGCGGTCGCGGTGCGCGTGGGCGTGGGTGTCCAGGTCGGCGTAGCGGTCAACGTTAGGGTATACGTCCGCGAAGGTGGAACGGTCCATGTCGGCGTCCCGGTGCGCGTGGGTGTCCACGTGCCCGTCGGCGTCTTCGTACTGGTCGGGGTCTGTGATGCCGTCGGCGTTCTGGTGAGTGTCGGTGTGCGCGTGGGCGTGGGTGTCCAGGTCGGCGTCAAAGTTCTGCTTGGTGTGTTCGTGGGCGGCGGGGTCCAGGTCACTGTGGACGGCGGCGAGGGAGTATCCGTGTGCGCTGGCGTCTGTGTCAGTAAAGGTGTGAAGGTCAGGCCTGGTCTTGGCGTGATGGACGGCGTTGGCGTGATGGACAGCGTTGGCGTGATGGACAGCGTTGGCGACGTGGACAGCGTTGGCGAGGTGGTGGCGGTGGCGGTGGGGGCAAGCAGGGGGGCCAGCAAGAGGATTTCCGCCGCCAAATCCGCCGCGGTGACTTGTCCGTCGCCATTCACGTCGGCCTCCGCACAATAACCGACCGTGTCACTGAAGATGGCGTTGATGACGGCAGAGATGTCTGCGGCGTCGACTACGCCATCGCAGTTGGCATCTCCCGGCGGAAACTGCGCTGCCGCTGTCGACGCCCACACCAAACAGCACGCGGCAGCCCAGTGCGCGACAAAACGGGTGAACCCGAGGCAACGAGCGGAGATCATATGGCAGTTGGCGCAAGCTTCTAATGCGCTTCCCGCCGCTGATTTGCAATATGACCGCTGTGCGGCTTACCGGACCCTATTCACAATTCTCTTGCAGGCTCCGCCTTTGACCTTCTCGCTTTCCGCTTGTCGGTGTCTCAGTACGTTCCACCCAGTTTGCTGTGGTCCCAGCTGCTGATGCGCTCCGGCGTCACTTTGATGATGACGCGTTTGCGCGCCTGCATTCGCAAGGCCTCGTCGGCGCCCGGCGGGAGCACCGCGCCCGCCATCTTCTCGTGCACGCGAAGGAGAACGCCGACGCACATCTCGACATCACTGCTGAGCGCGGCCCGGCCGCGAATGAGCACCCCCTTGAGCGTGTCGTAGGTCTCGCCTGCCTCCGCCAGCAGCGCCACCTTGGGATCACGCCGGATGTTCATCGCCTTCTGTGATTCGGCGTAGGTGGTCATGAGGAAGGTGGGACCGTCCATCTCGTACCACATCGGGACGGAGTGGGGATATCCACGGTGGTCGATCGTCGAGAGGATGAGCGTCTTGGTGTGCCGAAGGAATTCCCGCTGCTCCTCGGAGCTCATTTGAATCAGGTTGCGCCGTTTCATCACACCTCCTTGGTTTTGACTGAGGCGCCGTGAGGCGGAGCGACGGCGTCCACGCGCAGCGACGCTGCCCCGCGTTGCGCACAACGGCCGAGCGCCCACAGCGCGCAGGTCCCGGCCGCGCCCGCCGCGACAATCCCGCTGGTGATGGCCTTGATCACGATCGCAGCGGCCAACGAGATCGACGCCCCCCCGAACGCAGACATCCCTGCGGTGAAGATGGTGCCCATCACCAACGTGAGCGCGACGGCGTACCCATACCGTGACCACAAGCGCGGCATCGAGGGAAGCCACGGCGGCACTTGTACCATGTTCCGGTGTACGTCCGTCTCCACTTCCGGCAACGCCGAGAGCGCCATGAAGAAACTGATGAGAAAGGTCATAACCAGCAGATCGAGCCGCAGGTCCACCAAGGCCACGTGACCGCCGTCTGCGCCGGTACCGTACGTGATCCAAGCTAAGACCGCATTGATCAGAAGGTTCACCGCACCCCACGGTACCGCGATGTACCGCACCACGTACTCCATGGGTGAGAGCCGCGCGGGTCTCGGCTGGTCGATGACTGCCAGGTACCGCTGGAACTCACGGTCAGCCACGTACAGGATGAACCCCAGCATCAACACCGCTCCGATGGCGCTCATCAGCGCCACCATGGCCTGAGCGTTTACGCTTTCCGGCAACAGCAGATGCAACCCGACCCAGCAGAGCGGCAGGCCAATGATCCAAAACAGTACGCCACTTCTGATCGCGACGCTCCAGGGATTTGCGACCTCCGTGGCAGCGACCGCAACCGCGCTGGGCGGCCGAAAGCGGCCCAACAGGAACTGGGCACGCAGGTTCACGATTGCGCCCTGAAGGGACAGAACGGTCGGCAGCAGCCAAGCCAGACAGAGCACGCGGACTGCGAGGTGGCGCGTCAATCGGCCGCCTTCCGCGAAATGACTCGCGAGAAAGAATCCAAGCCCACACAGGATGCCGCCCCAAACGATCGCGTTAGAGACCGCGAACACCCAGACGAATGTGCGATAGGAGAACTGCGACAACTGACGCATTCCCCTAGCGAGGCAGGACCTCGGATCGTAGGTCGGGCAGGACCGCTCGCCTCCTTCGACCTCGCTCAGGCCAGGGTTGGCTCGTTGCGCGCGGCCGAGTGTGGAACTTAACACCCATGCAAGCTGTTCGAAGCACCACACACCACTAGTGGAACTGCGCCGTGGAGTCAAAACGGAATGGCGCAAGTCAGCGCGGCTCAACCCGCTCGAGGCGGCGGACGGCGGCAAGCGCCTCGGGGTTGGACGCATCGCCGCGCAGGCATTGTTCCAGCGCCGCACGGGCCGCGCGCGCGGCCCCGGTCTTTTCCAGTGCTACCCCGCGCGCGCATTGCAGCGCGACCGGCGCACGCCTGCCATTTGCTGCCGACTGCGCCAACGCGGCATCGAAGCTGCCTACGGCCTCCTTGTAGGCCCGCGCATCGGCATAGAGGAGCCCCAGTTGCTGCAGCAGGGCGCCCTCGTCCCCGGCGCGCTGGGCAACGGACTCGATCAGCGGCGCAACCACCGTGACGTCGCGCGGCCGCACGGTGAGATGCAGGAACCTGACGATGCGCAGCAACAACCGCACGTATTCATACTCTGTCGCCGGTCCGGCTTCGGCGGCGGCATCCACCAGCGCGCGCAAGAAACGGGGTGAATTGGTCTCGGTCGCGAGAAAGCGATTCATCCATTGCAGGGCCACGGGACTGGCCGGTGCGCGTGCCAGGCCCACCGCCATCAGCCGCAGTTTGTCTCTGCTATCTTCCATGCCTCTCTCGTGCATGTACTGGAACAGCTCTGCATACTCGTCGGCGCTGACACCGGTGACGGACTGCAGGTACCCGTCCGCCTCGTTCCTCTCGACCCCCGCCAGCAGCTCGGAGTCGCTGCCCGCGAAGAAGGCGCGGGGCGCCGCGTACTCAAGCAGCGGCAGACGGTCGCGGTTGAGACTCCCCGGACCGGCGATGCGCCGCACCGCTGCATCTGCGGCCACCTCCAAGCCGAGCAACGTGCCCAGGCGTTTGATGCCGAGCTTGTGCAGATCCCCGGCCATGGCAAGCTCACGTTCCATGGCCGATCGCGCCGCCGCGGGACGCGCCGCTGAGGCAACCACCAGGAAGTCCACCGCATTGGACTGGAACACACGGACATCGGGAAAGCGATCGGCGATCGTCCGCAGTATGAGTCGGACCACGCTGTCGGACATCTCATAGGTATGGAACCACTGGACAAGCAATCCATCCGGCGTCAAGTGGCTGCGGGCCTGCTCGAAGAATTCCTGCGTGAAGAGGTTGCCGACGCCCGCAACCCACGGATTGGACGGCTCGCTGATGATCAGATCGTAGCGGTTGCCGGGGCGATACAAAAAGGTGCGCGCGTCCTCGATGTGGAGACGGGTGCGTCGATCGTGCAGCGGGTCGTGGTTGCACCAGCGAAATTGTTCATCTGCGGCGATCACTTCGGGTGAGATTTCGACCACGTCGACCGCTGCGATCGGGTGCTGCAACAGCGCACCGACGGTCATGCCGCTCCCGTACCCGATCACCAAGGCGCGTCGCGATGCGGGGTGGAGCACCGCCGGGAGATGGCCGAGCAGCATCTGCGTATCGCGGTCACCAAGCGCCGAGGCGTCGGCCTTGCCGTTCACGCGCAAGACAACCTCGTCACCCGCCCAGCGCTCAACGCTCACGGTGTCGCTGGCGCCATCACGGTAGAAGAGGACTGTACCTTTTAGGCTATCACGGTAGGTCGCGAAGGACACGTCACTGATGCCCTGGTGGCTGCGGAACTCCCCAGCGGTGAGCGCCGTCAGATTCCATGCCGGAGCCCACAGCCCGTAGGCGGCCGCACCCAGAACGGCAACGGCCGCCAGCCATCTGAATCGGCGACGAGGCAGGGACCGGTCGCAGGCCAGCACGGCGAGGGCGACCGCGACCGTGACGGCGCTGCCGATGAGAAAGGTCCCACGCATTCCCGCCAACGGCAGCAGATACAAACCGCCGCCCACAGCCCCCACAATCGTGCCGGTCGTATTGGCGAAGAGGATCTGACTCACCGGCCGTCCGATGCCACCGCGCGCCTGTCCTGCGGCGTGCGCCAGCGCGGGGAAATTCAGCCCGCTCATGAACGTCAGCGGCAGCATGACCGCAATGCAGAAGACCAACATGCTTGCCTGATACAAGAAGAAGGAGGCCTCGTGCTGCCGCAACACCGCCGTCAGCCGCCCGGCGTAGAACGGCAGCCGATCGTACAGCAGCAGGCACAACAGCAGTGTGGTCGCGGTACCGAGCGAGGTGCAAGCGAAGAAGCGCAACGGCCGCCGTCGCGCCGGGTCGGTGCAGGCGTAGACGAAACTGCCGGCCGCGATGCCAACGATGAACGCCGTGAGCATGACGGAGAACGAATAGGTCGAGGACCCCAGGACGAGACTGCACAGCCGGATCCAGGCGACTTCGTCCAACATCGCGACCGCGCCGGATATCGCCGCCGCCGCGAGAACCAGCGGCAGGTACCCGCGCACCGCGGCGCTTTCACGAGGGCCGACGACACCTTCCCCGCCGGGCGCGGATCCGCTCGCCGCTGCGGGCATGGCGCTCATCCAACGTCCCAACACCATTGCGAGCAATCCGATGATCACGTTCACGCTGGCGGCAGCGAAGAACGGCGCATGAAAGCCCCACGTCGCCACCAGGTAGAACCCAGTCAGTACGGCCCCCGCGGCAGCGCCAAAACTATTCACCGCGTAGAGGTACGCCACACCGCGCCCGAGACCGGCCCGCTGCAGCCCCAAGGCTCGACTGAGCACCGGCAGGGTCCCGCCCATGCAGAACGTGGGTGGAAACATGGCAACGACGCAGAGCGCGCTCTGCACCACCACAGCAGCCACGCCGGTGCTCCCAACGGTTGCCAACGCCTCCCAATAGGCCCGACTCAGCCAACCAAAACCAAATGCGAACGCGGCGGCGGATAGGCCGATGCCGATCTCGAGTACGCCGTACAGCACCAATGGCCTGGAACTTCGGTCGGCGACGGCTCCCCACGCCGCGCTGCCGATCGCTAAGCCAGCCATAAACACGGCCAGTACGCCTACCTGTGCGTAGGCCGTGCTGCCGAGTAACAGCGCCAGGTACTTGGCCCAGATCACCTCGTACAGAAGACCGGTGAATCCGGAGATGAAGAACAGCAGCCCGAGCGCTATGCGAAAGGAGACCCTCTGCGGAGAAATTGGACTCACACCGCAACTCACTGCGAGCCGAAATCGACTCCCGCCAGGAATGCCAGCACAGTGTCGTGGAACAGTGTGGGGCGTTCCAGCGGTAGATTGTGTCCGGCCTCGGGAATCATCAGCAGACGCGAGCGCGGCAGCACCCGGCTCATCTTCACCGAGCCCCCGGGCGGCGTCAGCTGATCTTCCAGCCCCTGCAGGATGAGCGTTGGCGCCGTGACACGCCCCAGTGCAACGGTCCAGTTGTAGTCGCTCACGGCACGCGCCGTGGCGGCGTAGGCGCGCGGGTCGTTGGCGGCGATGCGGCGCCCGAGATCGGCGACCACGTCCGGATGGGCCGCGGTGAACCGCGGCGAGAATGCACGCGAGGCGTCGGCCGTGCGCGCATCGAAGCCCTCGCGCTCGATCAGGTCCGCCAGCCATTGCCATATGGCGACGGATTTCTCCCCTACCTCGCTCGACGTGCTCACCAGGACGAGCGAGCGCACGCGAGCGGGAAAGTCGAGCGCCAGCCGTTGCGCGATGACGCCGCCCATGGAAATGCCGAGCACGTGCGCCTCGACGACGCCGCAGGCTGCCAGCAGTGCGTCCGCATCGTGCGCGAACAGCGCCAGCGAGTACGGGCCGGCCGGTTTTTCCGATGCGCCACAGCCGCGCACGTCGAAGCGCAGGACGCGGTGATAGCGGGCGAACACCGGCACGTCAGCATCCCAGACGTGCAGGTCGCCACCCAGACCATGGATCAGAACGAGGTCGCTCCCCTCGCCGGTTTGCTCGTAACTCAGCGAGATGTCTCCGATCGATATGCGCGGCATGGGCGTTTCCTATACACTTGTTAATCCGCTTGCATCAACGTGTTGTCAGAGACAACCGCCACAACCTGCCCGGAGCGCGCCAACAGCGAGCGGGGCGGTGGTGCGACGACAGGAGCGCGACTCGCTCCGCCTTACCTGTTTGCCTGCCAATTGAAGCAGGAGATTCCGTTCTAGCTCCCAAGGACGTTCGGCAATGCAGCGGCGGCCGTGGTAAGGCTTCGTTGATTGTCGCCTTCCGGGCTGTTCACCACTACCACGATTGCCACTATTCCGGCACCTGCACTGCTGGTCGTCACCGCCAATGAAGGGCTTCCAAGATGAATCTCATTTGAGGAACAACTGCTTGGCGCGTTGACTTCGAACAGGGGCTTTTCTAATCCCGGCAGTGCATAATGAAATGTTCCGGCGCCCTCGATGGCGTGCGCGTCCTGGACTTGGCTGACGAGCCAGGCGTGTATTGCGGCAAGCTGCTCGCCGACATGGGCGCCGACGTGATCAAGGTCGAGCCGCCCGGTGGCGTCGCGATGCGAGGTATCGGGCCGTTCCTCGCGAGCGGGGACGCCTGCGCCGCCGGCTCGGATCCAAACCGCTCCCTCTTCTTCTGGCATTACAACACCAACAAACGCAGCGTGACCCTCGATCTCGAAACGGCGCGGGGTCGCGCGATGTTCCTGCGGCTCACAGCCACCGCCGACATCGTCATCGAGACCGGTGCTCCTGGCCGGCTCGACGCACTCGGCCTCGGCCATGTCGCGCTTGCAGCGCGTAACCCACTCCTCACGCTCGTTTCCATCACGCCTTTCGGGCAAACCGGACCATACCGCAGCTTCCGCGGCTCCGATCTGATCGCGCAGGCGCTGGGTGGCATGGTGTACGTGAACGGGTTCGAGCACGAGCCGCCGTTGCAGGGCTTGGGGCTGCAGGCGTACCACTGCGCGTCCACCTACGCCGCCGTCGGTGCCATGCTGGCCTTGCTGGCGCGTGCGCGTAGCGGGCGTGGGCAGTGGGTCGATGTCAGTCTGCAAGAATGCGTCGCCGCTTCCGTCGAACACGCCAGCAGCTTCTTTCACCAGAACGGCACCATCGCTGAACGCCACGGCAGCCTGCACTGGACGCGCTACTTCCGCGTGGCCCGCTGCAAGGACGGTTACGCCGTGCATTGCACGCTGGGCGATTGGACCTCGCTGATCGAATGGGTGAAGGCTGACGGGAAAGCGAAGGACCTGACCGACCCGGCGTGGGAGGACTTCAACCATCGCCGTGACCACTGCGTGCACCTGTTCGATGTCTTGGACGAATGGGCGAGCGAATACACCGTCGCCGATCTCGTCGAAAGCGCGCAGCTCCGGCGTCTGCCCTACGCCGCCGTGCTGGCTCCGGAAACTCTGCCGTACAATCCGCAACTGCAGGAGCGCGGTTTCTTCGTCCCGGTCCGGCACGAAGAGCTGGGCACGACATTGACGTATGTCGGCGCGCCCTATGTCTTCAGTAAGACCCCGTGGCGCATTCACCAGCGCCCGCCGCTGCTGGGAGAACACACCGACGAGGTGCTGGCGAAGGTGAAGGGTTCGAGGGCTCAAGGGCTCAAGGGTTCAAGGGTTCAGACCAAGCAAGGGCTCAGCACTCGGCACTCAGCGCTCGGGACTTTGGAAGGCGTGCGCGTGATCGACTTCACCTGGGCGGTCGCCGGGCCGGTGGCGACCCGGATCCTCGCCGATCACGGGGCCGAGGTGATCAAGATCGAACGGCGGGACGCCCTCGATTTCGGTTCGCGGCGTGGCGGGCTGACCGGGAATCTGAACTGCGGCAAGCAGAGCATCGTCATCAACATGAATTCCTCGCGCGGCGTCGAGCTAGCCACGCAGCTGATCGCCACCGCCGACATCGTCGTCGACAACTTCAGCGCTCGCGTGATGTGCAACTGGGGACTGGATTACGACAACCTGCGCCGGATCAAGCCGGACATCATCGCGCTCAGCATGTCCGGCTTCGGTCACACCGGCCCGCAGCGCGATTACGTCAGCTACGGCCCCACGCTGCAGGCCCTGTCGGGCTACACCTTGTCGATGCGCCATCCCGAAGGCGAACCTGCCGGCTGGGGCTTCTCGTATTCTGATATGGCCGCGGGCTACAGCGGCGCGCTCGCCCTCTTGTTCGCGTTGTGGCACCGCCGGCGCACCGGCGAAGGCCAGTGGATCGACCTCTCGCAGTTCGAGAATCTGACGGCTCTGCTCGGTCCGCCGCTGCTGGACATCCTGGTAAACCACAGCCCCTCTGCTGCCATCGACAACGCCTCGCAAGAACGGCCGGCGGCGCCACATGCAGTGTATCGGTGCGCCGGCCTGCCCGGAGACGGTCCAGCGCGCGACCGCTGGTGCGCCATTGCGGTGTTCGGCGACGATGACTGGCGCCGCTTCAGCCGCGCGCTCGGTGATCCAGCGTGGACGCGCGACGAACGCTTCGCCACCGAGCACGGCCGGATGCTCCACCGCGCGGCGCTCAATGCGCATGTCGAGTCGTGGACCCGGGACCGTCGCGTGGAAGAAGTGATGGCGGCGCTGCAAGCTGCCGGCGTTGCCGCGGGAGTGGTGGCCAGCGCGGAAGATCTCTGCCGCCGTGATCCGCATTTGCAAGCGCGCCAGTACTGGGCGAGGATTGCCACGCCGGAGCGCGACTTGGTGGAGCAAGAGGGAGTGCCGTTCAAGATGTCAGAGACACCTGGACGTGTGGGCACGCCGGGACCGCTGCTCGGCGAGCACACGGATGCAGTCTTGCACCGCGTCCTCGGCATGAACGCAGCAACGATCGCGGCGCTGCGCGCCGCCGACATCATCATGTGAGAAGGACAGCGAAGATGCCGCGCGATTTCAAAACCATCTTGTGCTCGACGGACTTCTCCGAGGATTCCTGCCGGGCCATCGAGTACGGAGTGCGCTTTGCCACGGTCTCCGACGGGACACTGATCCTGGCCCACATCATTCACGTTCCCAGCGGTGAGCTGTACCAGCCGGAGCGGCCGACGCTGAACTTCGACGAAGCGACGGCCCGGGCCCGTACACTACTGGAAGACATCCGGCAGAAACGGACCAGCGGCTATCCGAAGTGCGAGCTGCTGGTCGAGATCGGCGATCCATACGAGCAACTGCTTGCTATCGCCAAACGGCGCAACGTGGACCTGATCGTCACCGCTACGCACGGCCGCAGCGGCATCGAACATTTGGTGATGGGCAGCGTCGCGGAGAAAGTCATTCGTCACGCGCCGTGTCCGGTGTTCGTGGTGCGGCGCGGCGCAGCATGAGCTGCCGTTCGGCTCCCTCCTATTGCATACAGCGGTCGCGCACGAAGCTCGCCACCGCCATCGGTGCGATGAGCACGAAGCGGACGACTTTGCGACCATACCGGCACTGGCGCGCCGCCACGTTCCTGCGATGGCCTCGCCGGCTGACATCTTCGCCGGCATACGGCGTTCGGCACGATACGGGCCACAGCCCCGAGTATCGTTCCCGCGTCACGCCGCCCGCGGCGCTCGCTGTGCCGGGGCGCCAGCGCGACACCAAGCGATGACAAAAGCTTCCAATAGGATCGCCGGGTCGCTGCGCGACGACTTGAGCCGCACGTCCAGCTCCGACAGCTGGATCAGCGCGCTCCGGAGTGCGCGACCGTCAATGCGGCTGGCATCCTGGAAACGGCGATAGAGGACGAACGGATGGGCGTTGCCGAACGCCGCACGCGTTTCCGCGTCGAGGTGGGGCAGAACCCGGCTCTGAAACACGTTGAACGAGGTCTCGGCACGCCACTTTTCCCGCAATGCGTCGTCCAGGCACTCCCGGGCGATCAACAGTAAACGCACCTCCCGCGCCATCATCGCCAACAATCGCAGCGGCGGTTCACCCTGCTCCATGAGGCCGTGGAGCAGTGCGAGCGCCCGAGCCGGCTGGCGCGAAGCCAGCGCCGCGGTGAAGTCGAAGATCCACGATTCCGCCAGGTCGCGGAACCCGGTGCGCACGTCGTCCTCCGTAATCGTCGGGCGCTCGCCGACGTAGAGGCAGAGCTTTTCCAGCTCCATGGCCAGCATGGCCAATTCACTGCCCGCCCGCCGCAGAATCAGGTCCTGGGCCGCCGGCGCTAGCTGCTTGCCGAATTGCCGGGCGATGTGATGCGCGACATCCGCCACCGAGTCTCGGCTCAACGCGCCGCTGCGCTCGCGTTGGGTGCTGAAATCGACCACGGCGCCGACCTCGCGCAGCCGCTTCGACAGCCGCTTGCGCGCATCGATGGCGGAGGCGGTAAACAACAACACCGTTTGCGCGGGCATGCCGCCCTCGATAAACGCCAGTAACTCCGCGCTTTCATCGCGAGAGGCGCCGACGCTGAGGTCGCGCGCCAGGCAGGCGGCGTGGACCGCACCCAGCTGGCTCAGCTGTTCGGCATCCAAGTCCGTACCGAACACCTCGCGCACGCGGCTCTGCGCCAGCCTCGCCCAGCGAGCCTCGCGGAACTGCTCGTCCGACCAGCCCGCCAGCGCCACAAGCGTGAGCAGCTTTTCGATCGCATCCTGCTCACGACCTTCGTCCCACGCCCGCAACAGAGCCGCGGCGATGTCCGTCCGTTTCTCACCGGACAGGAACACGGTGGTTTCGCGCACCCACACCAGTTTCACGCCGGGGAAGAACGGCGGTGTCCGCAAGCTATCGATCACCCTTGACAGCGTCGTAGTGCGCCCATCGTACGTCTCGAGATTGAAGGCGCGGTGCGCTGCAGGCACCAGCGTATCGAGCAACGCCTGGGCGGCGGGCGCGGTTTCGAAGGGCTCGCCGACAAACAGATACACCGGTTTGGGGGCGCCGGCCGCCGCCGCACGCACCAGCGCGGCGAATTCGGGGTGCCGCTCGGCCAGCATCGATCCAGCAGGCATGTCGTCGTCTATAGCGCGTCGGTTGCAGGAAGTCACCGGGGGAGAGTCCCCTACGCGAATGCTCCGCCGGCCGTCGGCGCCGCCATCCGACGCGGGTTGCCGCCGACTCGATTGACAAGGAAGAAGCCCGCATATACGGGTACGGCATGCGCCAAGTAGCGTCGGCACTGGCGGCGCGAGCAGACAGCTGCGCGTCCATGCAGGCTCACGTCCTGGTGCGCCCCGGACAGATCTCCCTGCGCGAAGTGCCGCGGCCGCTGCCTGGCCCGGAGGAGGTTGTTATCCGCATCCGCGCCGCGCTCACTTGCGGCACGGATCTCAAGGCGTTTCTGCGCGGCCATCCCAAGTTCCCCATGCCGACGCCCTTCGGCCATGAGTTCGCGGGAGAAATCGCTGATGTCGGAGTACGCGTCCGCGGGTTCCGGGAAGGCGATCCCATCATGGCCGTCCCCACGGCCCCGTGTGGCCGCTGTTACTGCTGCCAGCGGGCACAGGAGAACCTGTGCGAGACCGTCATGGACACTATGGTGTTGGGTGCGTACGCCGAGTACATCAGACTGCCCGCACGCCTCGTCAAGGTGAATGTCTACCACAAGCCGGCGACAGTCTCTTTCCCGGTCGCGGCGTTGCTGGAGCCGCTCGCCTGCGTGCTGCATGGCCTCGAGTTCGTCAGCCTGCGTCCGGACGACACCGTCGTGTTAATCGGGGCGGGTGCCATCAGTCTGCTGCACTTGCTGGTATTGCGGGCGATGGGCATCGAGCGCATCGCCGTGCTGGGGCGGCGCGCCAAACGGGCGCAGCACGCCAGGCGGCTGGGGGCGGACCAGGTTCTCATCGGTGGGTTGCCCGCCGGCCACGAACAGGTCCTCGCTTACACGGGCGGCCGCGGCGCCGACATGGTCATCGAATGCACCGGGCAGGTGCCGGTGTGGGAAGCTGCACCCGGGCTGGCACGCCGTGGCGGGCAGGTGGTGCTGTTCGGCGGCTGTCCGAGCGGAACGCGGAGCCGCTTCGACACGCAGCGGCTGCATTACGACCAGCTGCGCCTCATCAGTCCATTTCATTTCACGCCGCGGGCCGTGCGCCGGGCCTACGAGATGCTCGCCGCGGACAATTTCAACGGCAAGGCACTGATCAGCGGCGCGTTTCCCTTACACGAGCTCGAGCGCGCCTTGCGCGAGCACCAGCGCGGCAGTGGGATCAAGTTTGCCGTCGTGCCCTGAGGCGATGAAGGTCGCCCGGCTGTACGACTACCTCGACATTCGCATTGAAGAGGAGCCGGTACCGCGGGCCGGGCCGCATGAGGCGCTGGTGCGCACGCGGGTCTGCGGCATTTGCTCCGGCGATGTGGTGCCGTGGTACATCCGCAAGAAAGCGCCGCTGGTATTCGGCCACGAACCTGTCGGCGAGGTGGTGGCGGTTGGGCCCGGCGTGTCGCACGTCCAGCCCGGGATGCACGTGTTTGTCCATCACCATGCGCCGTGCCTGCGCTGCCGCGCCTGCCAGCGCGGCGAGTTCGTCCAGTGCCCTACCTGGCGCGCCTCCCACATCATCCCCGGGGGCATGGCGGAGTATTTTCTGGTGCCGGAAACGAATCTGTTCGGCGACACCTTGGTGCTGCCGGACCACGTCAGTGACGAAGACGGCGCCCTGGTGGAGCCCACGGCGTGCGTGGTGAAGTCATTGAACCGTGCCGGCCAGGTCGCCGGCGCCTCGCTGCTCATCGTTGGGTTGGGCGTGATGGGGCAACTGCATGTCGTATTGGCCAAGCATCTGGGTGCACGCCTGGTGATCGGCACCGATCTGATCGTGGCGCGCTGCGAGTGGGCGCGCGGGCTAGGCGCCGATCACGTCATCGAGGCGGCGGCCGGCGATCTCGCGCAACAGGTCGCGGATCTGACTGGCGGCGAGGGCGCCGAGATTGTCATCGTCGGGCCCGCCACGATCGAAGCACTGGAAATCGGGCTCCGATGCGTCGCCCGAGGCGGCACAGTGGTGCAGTTCATGGGCACGCCTCCTGAGGCCCGCTTGCCGCTGTCGATGAACGATTTCTACTTCCGCGAGATCCGCCTCGTCCCCAGTTACTCGTGCGGCCCGCTCGAAACGCGGGCCGCGTTGCGCCACATCGCCGACGGAGTGGTGTCGGCGTCACACGTGGTCACCCACCGCTTTCCCCTCTCCGCCGCCAGCGAGGCGTACCGAGTAGCGGCGCAAGAAAAGACGGCGTTGAAGACGCTGGTGACCTTCAACGACACCCACGCGCCGGACGACACCACGACGTAGCAAGTAGGGCGAAGCAAAAAAGGCGACCACGAAGGATCGCCCTTTTGCCATTCCAGGTGCCCGTTTCTTACTTCCTCATGTGCTTTTGAAAAATCGCTTCGGCTTTCTGCGCAGCCGCCTCAGCGCGCTGAGCCGCCTCTGAAGCACTGCGTGCCGCCGCTTCCGCCTTGTTAGCTGCCATCTCCGCCTTGTTGGCCGCCGCCTCAACTCGGGCCGCCATGCCATCCTCGGCGGGCGCCTTGTGGGCACAGCCGGCGGTCACGCCAGCCAGCAGCAAGCAGCCAACCAATCCTGCGGCAATCTGTGTCTTTATACCAATCCGCATCGTGTCACCTCCTTCCCGCCACTGGAATCACACATTCCTTGAGGTCCATTTCATTGCACAAAACGCCCGAAGCCGCAAGGTCCCCGATCTTAAATGCCAAAAACACTTTTCTCCAACCGCCAGACGGCCATTGTCACATTGTCATTTCAGAATTGAACTTTGACATTGCCAGCGGGCACGTGATCCGGCGGCGTGTCCTTGAAATCGAACAGCGGCTGTGTGTTGGCACGGACATCGGGGGACAGTCGCTCGGCAAGAGACTCTTGCAAGCCACGCACTGTCACGGCCTCCGCCGGCGCTCCCGCAGTCCTTGCGGTCGGACCGGGCACGTCCTGGGGGGTCAACGGGCGCCCGGCAAGCGCCGGATGCTCGACACTCAAGCCGTCACGGTGTCCCGTGCCGACGAGTTCCAGGCCAGCCACGTATTGCTGCAGCTGTGCTTGGGCGACCGGCTGGGGTGGCGTTGGGAAGTGGCCCTTGGCCACCTCGGTGCCAGACTGCGTCGACAGCTGCACCTGTCCACCGATCACTCCGAGCGTGCCGGCTACTTCGACTTCGCCGGCCATGCATACCACTGCGGTCACTCCTGCGGTGCTGTCATATGCGACAATGAACTCCGTCCCGCGCACGGCGATGATCGCCGTTGGGGTCTCGACTTCATACCGTGACCGCGGCCCCCAGTAAGCCTCGCCCACCCACGCCCGCAACTTGCCCCTGCTCAGGCGCAACCGCGACTCCAGCCGATGGCCCGTACGGTCGAAAAGCTGCTTTACCAGGAGCACGTCGGTACCGGGAGCGAAATCGAGGACCGAGTCGTCCTGAAAGACGACCTTGGCCTGGTCATTCCCTCCGGTCCGCAGCCGATCGCCGGAGAAGACCGGAGCGCCGATAGTTGCTGGCTCCGACGTGCCGCCGCGTTCGATCTCCAGCGTGCCCAGGATCGCCGCCACCCGGCCGCTTTCCGATTGCGCCCGCGTGCCAGCGGCCATCGCGATCGCCACTAGGCACGAGATCGTGCTGATCATTCGTTCGCGCATGGAAACCTCAGAATGTGACTCGGACCTCTGCCGACACGATATGCCGGTCGTACTCGAAGGGCCGCTGCCCGGAACCATCGGCCAAGACCTCGATGATGTTGGAATTGTTGATGACGCCGATATACGCGAGGGTGAGTGCCACGTGCTCCGTGAGGTTGCGCGACAACGCCACCGTGAACTCATGTTCGCTGTCGTGCCGCCGGACGGCAAAGGCGGCCCGACTGTTGGGATGCTGGTAATCCTCCAGGCGGAACAGATAGCCCAGTTGCGCCGTGGCCAAGTTCATCACCGGAAGCACCACTTCGATGTCAACCTGGTGCCCCGTGTAATCGAAATCATTCGCGGTCGTGTTTTCGGAATCGAACTGATAGCCGAAGCTCAGCACGCGATCGACGGCACCGAGCGCGAGACACTGGCGCAACCCAAACGCGTTATCGACGCCGTCGCGGGCAGGATTGAACGGCTCGCGAAAGAAGTCGCGGCCGCGAAGCGTGTAGTACGCCTGCGTCGCCGCATCCGGGCTCTCCGCGTAGGCAACCCAGGGGGTTAGCAGCCCCTCTTGGAAGAACGATTGGTAGTCGAGGGCGTAGAAATCATAGGTGAACGCCAGGCCGTAGCCGAGCGGCGCCGGCTGGACACCGGCATCCAGCCGCACCCGATGCCCCTGCAAATCGAACTCAGTCAGCCGGAAATGCATGCTCTGATAGAAATCGTACTCGGCCCGCACCGATCCGATGTCGCTGTCGAGCAGCACATAATCGCCTCCGGCCTCGATAACGGCACGCCCATCGGCCTGGCGGTTGATGCCTTGCGCCGTTTTCAGCTCGGAGTCGGAGGGCGCCAGCGCCACGTTGCTATCGTACTGAAACGCCAACCCCGCGTACAGCGACCAAGGCTTCGCGCGGCCGGCGACGAGTGGCGTCGGGGGCTGGCGGATTTCGCCTCCGCTGTACGCCTGCGCGGCCCGGCCGATCTGCGATTCTGGTTGCTCGCGCGCCACCGCCGCCAACTCGGCGCGCGCTGCGTCCGGCTTCCCCTGCTTCAGCAGCGCCAGGCCTTCGTAGTAGTGTGCCGACGACCGCAGCTCCGGATCAGGCTCGGCCTCCTTGAGGGACGCCTGAGCTGCGGCATAGTCTCCGAGCCGGTACAACGCCAGCCCGAGGAAATATGCGGCGGTGAAGCGGTCCGCTGGCTGCTCACGGGCGCGCTGCAACCAAGTCCGTGCGGGCGCGTATTGTCCGGTATCGAAATAGGCGATGCCCA
>Ga0326728_10012142_pt1 | contig 19283 bp, 18 predicted proteins | sample MB3enrmetagenome_FD_207602 | JGI IMG/M metagenome (GOLD analysis project Ga0326728, IMG submission 207602) | Lab enriched peat soil microbial communities from McLean, Ithaca, NY, United States - MB31MN | ecosystem: Environmental > Terrestrial > Soil > Wetlands > Peat | place: USA: New York... | reverse complement strand
CACGCGATAGGGCGCGCCGCCGCCAATCTGCGAGGTTTGCTGGACCAGCATGCGCGCCAGTACGGGACAGCTCATCGTACAGCGCGTATACACCGGCAACACGATCACGGGCCCCGTCCCGGCAGCCCGCAATTCATCCCACAAGCTGTGTTGGACGTTGGCCTCATCCCAGACGGCAATGTCCGGAATCTGTCCTGCATGGCTGTCCGCCGGCACGGCCGCGCGAACTCTCGCGCCCGAGGCCAGCGCCAGCGCCAACGTGAATCCGAGAAAGCAACGCTTGCGGTCAATGTTCATTCATGTGGCTCTCTAATGGGTCGTATTGACTGCGGCAGGGCTATCCGGCCTGAAGCCAGGCGCGGTCGTAACGCCGAATTTCACGATGTTGGCGATGGGCACGTAATAGGCTGCCGCGCACAGCAAAACCGCCGCCGCCACCCAGGGCGCGAAATTGCGTACCGCGGCAACGTCTTCGTCGTGATACGGCTCGCTGGTCGGCAATGCGAACGGCGCTTCGGCTGGAACGGGCTTGGCAGCCAAGCTGCGAATGAGAACGATGAAGTAAAGCAGGACGGCGAGTCCCATGATGCATCCACCCACCATGCCCAGGTGAGCTGGAACGAACCAGTCGGGCCGATAGCTGGGCGAAGCGGGATTCATATAGGTCAGGCCCATGTTGGTACGCCGCGGTTCGCCACGCAGGCCGCCGATAAAGAAGCCGGTCGAAAAAATAAATGTGCCCGTCATCCACACGTAAGGCACAATCATCGCCATGGCGCCCGAAACCACCGGCTTTTTCAAGAGGCCGGTGACGATAAGCAGGCTTCCACCAAGAATGCCAAGAAAAATTGGCCCGGCCACGGTCAGGTGAAAGTGCGCGGGAACCCACGCGGTGTTATGTACAACGTTGTTCATGCTGTACGAGGCGTTCACGATGCCCGTGATGCCGCCAAAAAGAAAAATCAGCAGCCCGCAGAAAAGATAAGGGAACATCCAGTTCTCAGCGCTGAAATAGGGCAGCTTGTTCCACCAGCCAAACAGGCCCTTGCCTCCTCGCCGGCGCGCCGCATGTTCCAGCGATGCCGCAATGGTGAACGCCGTCAGCAGGCTCGGAATCGCGACCAGCAACGTGAGCACACCCTGGATGCCCTTCGAGGTGGTGGAAATTCCCGGATCGGCGAACTGGTGGTGCAGGCCCAGCGGACAGGAAAGCAAAATGAGCGCCATGAAGGTGAAGCGTCCGGCAAAATCGCTGAACAGCTTTCCCCCGGCGAGCTTGGGCAGCATGGTGTAGTAAAGCACATACGTGGGCAGCAGCCAGAAGTAGACCAGTGGGTGCCCGAAAAACCAGAACAGCGTCCGGCTTAGCATCACATTGATGCCGGAGATCCATCCCAGAGACCAGGGCAGTAGCTGCACCAGCACTTCAAACGCGACCGGCAGCGTAGCCATCTGCCACACGATGAACGCGGCAAAGATTCCCACCACCCCCATGGGCGTTTTTTGCCCTCGATGTTCCTTCCGCCAGCGCAGATAGACAGGAATCCACGTCCACATCGGCACCCAGGAACCCACAATGAACAAAACCAGTCCAACGTAAAACAATGGGTGAGCCATCAGCGGCGGGTAAAACGTGTAGAGCACAGAGGCTTTGCCCAGGAAGATCATCGCCGCCGCCATCACGGCGCCCGACAGCATCAAAACCAGCGAAATTGCCGCCCCGGCAATGGAAACATGCGACTTTAATTCCTGGCCGATCACCGTATAGCCGAAGGCCACGGCAAAAAACGTGGTCAGGACAATGGCGTTGATGACTCCGTGAGCCGTCAGGCCCTCGTAGTAATCGATGCCGGCGAAGGAGTTGGCTCGAATCACGCCTGCAAGGTACAAGACCTGTAACACGCCGTGATAGGCGCCGAAGACAAACAGAGCCAGTGGAACCAGCAGCTCCGCCAGGATGATTCGCTTGAGGTTCTTTTGGAGTTCCATTATTTTTGCAGACCCTCCAGGTAGGCTTCCATTTCATTGATCTCATCGTCGGTCAACTGTATCTCCGGCATCACCGCGGGATAGTTTTTGACGGCAAGCTCGGTGGGGTGACGAACCTTTTCGAGGAAAAACGCGGCGTCCAGCTTGCGCGAGCTGCCGTCGGCCAACTGCACCTGCGCGCCCCACGCGCCTTTGAAGGTCGGCCCCACGCCGGTCGAGCCATCGACCGTATGGCATGCGAGACAGCCCTTCGCATCCAGCAGCTTTGCTCCCTCTGAAGCCGGAAGTCCTTCGACGGAATAATCGGCGATCTGGTCGCTCACCTCGATCCGCGCATTCATGTTCTGGTGGTTCCTGCCGCAGTACTCGTGGCACACAATGGTGTAGATTCCCGGCTTGGTGAAATGCACGCGGCCGTTGGCCACCGCCCCCGGCACAAGCATCAGGTTCACGTTGGTTCCCGCGATCAGGAATCCGTGGGTCACGTCCTTGGTTACCGCATAGATATCCAACGTGGAGCCGGTGGGCACGCGCAGCACGCTGGGCTCGAAGGCCCACATGCGTGCGACATAATGAACCTCGTAGTTCAAGCCGTCGTGCCTGGTAACGGAAGCCTGCTGAAAAGGCTTCGACCCAAGCGGGATGCATGTGGGCACGTTGATGCCCATACCCCATGTGGCATAAGCAATCAATGCCAGGCTCACCGCGACCGACGCGACCGCCAGCAGCAATGCGCGTTTCTCAAACACGTTGATCGACATTTCCGAGATCCTCCCTAGAGACCCGACTGCCGGTGTAAGAGCAGGAAATAGATCGCCAGCCAGATGAGCCCATACGCGGCGATCATCGCGGCGAAAAACGCGATCGCGCCGCGAGGGAAGAACTCCCCTTCGGCAGGTTTCGATTCGTCGTTGGACACGGATGCAACCTCCCAGCCGACAGTAGTATATGGCGCTCACGCCGCAGCGCGCCACAGCTAATTTCCATGCGTCTACTTTAGTCCCTGAGGGAGCGATGCAGGCAAACTGAGACATTGTCCAAGCCCTAAATCTTCTGTCTGGAACCAGCATGGAGCCATTAAGCTAAAGGTTTGAGGGCGGCCTTTGCCGCCGGGAGCACGTCCTTGGCCTACGACGATCTACGCGACTGGATCAAAACGCTCGAAAAATACGGCGAGCTCCGCCGCATCCGTGAAGAGGTTTCACCGGAGCTCGAAATCACAGAGATCACCGACCGCGTGAGCAAAGTCGGCGCGTCTTCCCACCCTTCAAGCGTTTTTTCCTCGAAAAGCCACTCGAAGGATGGGGCAACCACCAGCGGAAACTACGCGCCCGGCGGGCCGGCTCTGCTCTTCGAGAACGTCAAGGGACACCCCGGCCACAAGGTCCTCATCAATCAGTTCGGCTCGGAGCGGCGCATGGCACTGGCGCTGGGCGTCGAGCGCATCGACGAGATCGCCGAACGCATTCGCGGCTTGATGAACGTGAAGGCCCCCGAAGGTCTCTTCGACAAGCTCAAGATGCTGCCGCAACTGGGCGCGTTCACCAGCTCATTTCCAAAAACCGTGGCCGCCAAAGACGCGCCGTCGAAAGAAATCGTGCGGCGCGAGAACTTCGACCTCAACTATTTTCCCATCCTCAAATGCTGGCCGCACGACGGCGGCCGCTTCATCACGCTGCCCTGCGTGCACACGCGCGATCCGCGTTCCGGCAAGCGCAACATCGGCATGTACCGGATGCAGGTCTACGACGGCCAAACGACCGGCATGCACTGGCAGCGGCAAAAAGTCGCTGCCGAGCACTACCGCGAGGCGCTTCGCGAAGCGGCATCGGCCGGAGCGGAAGCCGACGCAACCCTCAGCGCCGGCGCTGCGCGAGTCGCGATGATGGCCGAGTCCGCCGGCGGCGCCACCAACATTCCCGGCGGGGCGAATGCGGACGGAGGCGGCCTACCGCAAATCGCGCTGGGCAATTTGAGAGGCTCGCGGCTGGAAGTGGCCGTCGCCATCGGCACCGATCCCGCGACGACGTTTGCCGCCATCGTTCCCGCGCCGCCTGAGGTCGAGGAGTTCCTCATCGCCGGTTTCCTACGCGGTAAGCCGGTCGAAATTGTGAAGTGCGAGACCGTCGATCTGGAAGTGCCGGCTCACGCCGAAATCGTTCTCGAAGGCTATGTGGAGCTGGGCGAGCTGCGCGCCGAGGGCCCCTTCGGCGACCACACCGGCTTTTACACGCTCCAGGACGACTACCCGGTCTTCCATCTCACTTGCATCACCCATCGCAAGGACCCTATCTACGCCGCCACCATCGTGGGCAAGCCGCCTATGGAAGACGCGTGGATGGGCAAAGCTGTCGAACGCATCTTTCTCCCGGCGATGAAGTTGACCATCCCCGAACTGGTCGACATTCATCTGCCCGTCGAAGCGGTCTTCCACAACCTCATGATCGTGTCGATCAAGAAGAGCTATCCCGGCCAGGCGCGCAAGGTGATGCACGCAATCTGGTCGCTGGGCCAGGCCATGTTCACCAAGTGCATCGTGGTTGTCGACGAGGATTGCGATGTGCAGAACATTCCTGAGGTCGTGCTGCGCGTGGCCAACAACATCGATCCCGAGCGCGACATTCAATTCACGCTCGGCCCCATCGACTCGCTCGACCACTCCTCTCGCCTGCCCAACTACGGGTCGAAGATGGGCATCGACGCTACGCGCAAGTGGAAGGCCGAGGGTTTCGAGCGGCCGTGGCCGACGATGATCGAGATGGACCGCGCAACCAAAACCAAAGTGGACGCAATGTGGGCGAAGCTGGGGCTGTAGAGTCGAAGGTGCTCGATTATTGACGATCGAGTTTGCCAAAGTAACTTGCATTTGACTCAGGATCCGAAGAGCACGGAGCCGGCACAAATGACACGATCCCCGCGCTGATCGCGGTTGCAGCGGGGTTGCTTGTGCCAATGAATGTGAGAACCTGCAGACTCGCAGGCGGTGTGCTCCCCGATGATAGAGTCACGCCGGCGCCGCTCACATCGCCGCTGATCGGTGCGCTGCCCGAGCACGACCCAATTTGGTAATTGATTGTGCCGTTGGCGGCAAATTGGCCGTCTGGCCCCGGGATCGCTAACTGCGTTAGGGCAAGCGAAATTGCGGCTGATGGGCCGCTCCCAGGCGATCCCAGCGTGCCGGGAGTGAACGTTCCAGCATAAGCGCCGCTTGTATTCATGAACTGTTCCCCAATCGATGGAGCAGTCGCAAAGGTGCACGTGGTGCCGTCAACTTCGATGGTTCCCGCTCCCGTATATGGCGGTTGCGCCCCAGAAATTTCCATCTGCGCCTTGATTGTGGTTCCATTTGGCAGTGTCGAAGAAGTGAAAGTGAGATTGCCTTTGGAGTCGACGGCGCCGGCGACTGAGACGACCTCATCGAGCCCGCACGTTGTCGGGTCTGAGAGGTTCGCGAAACGGAATGTCCCGCTCACCTGGTTTCCGTTGCTCTCAAGAGCGCCAAAAAGGACAATGGCTACGAGAGGATTCGTAACTGAAGCCACATTGGACTGGATCTGCCAGTTTCCAGTCAGATCGGGAGCGACGGGAGGGGGGATGCAGGAACCGCCTGGCGAACCGCATCCAGCCAATATCATTGAAGCCCCAAAAAGAACAATGAAGGCTTTCACTGGCATGATGCGATAAGTATCGGGCGCACTTCCTCGGGCGTCAAGCGAGCTCTGGGGTCGCCTCCTGGTTGCCTGTGCTACGCTTCCTTTGTATTCCGCTTGCGATCTCATCGGTGCACAGATCGTGCGTTGCGGGAGAGGGCAAGGCGCATGATGGGTATTTTTACTTCGTTCGCAAAGTCTCTGCGTGCAAATCGCCGCCAGCTTGCCTCGTTGATTTTACTGGCCTTCGCCGCCGCGGCAGCCGCGCAGCAGGCGCCTGCGGGGCAGAAGGTCATCAAGGATCCAGCCGAATACAACGCTTATACCGCCGCCGTGAATACTCAGGATGCAAACAAGCGGGCCGAGGAGCTGGAGGCCTTTGTGCAGCAGTACCCGCAGAGCGTGGTTCTGACGGATGCGCTTGAGCAGGAGTTGGCGGCCTGGCAGACGGTGGGCGATTCATCCCAGATGAAAAGAACGGCCAAGCGCCTGCTGGTCGCGGATCCCGGCAATGTTCGCGTACTGGGTATTGTGGTCGTGCTCGAACGGGTGAGCGCGGCGCAGGGCGACCTGGCGTCGTTGAACGAGATGTGCGTCGAAGCCACAGGCGGGATGCGCGAGGTTTCCACATGGCGCAAGCCGGCCGGCATGTCCGACACTGACTTTGCCGCGCTGAGCAAGCTGATGAACGATATCTTCATCGGCGCCGAGGGCTTTTGCGCGGTCCAGGAAAAGAACTACTCGGAAGCCAGGGATTGGTTCGCGCGCGCACTCGCGATCGACCCAAGCAACGTGCAGGACGTGTATGGGCTTGCGATTGCGGACCTCGAAACAACGCCGCTCGACGCCAACGGCTTTTGGTACTGCGCCAGAGCGATTCATCTTGCCCAAAGCGCGGCCATTCCGCAGGACGCGAGCGCCATGGTGAACTACTGCGAGACGAAATACAGACAATTCCACGGCGCCGATGACGGTTGGGATGCGGTAATGACGGTCTCGGCGGCGCAAGACACACCACCTGCGGATTTCGCGAGGCGGATCAAGCCAGCGCCTGCGCCACAGAAATAAATCTACTCGCGAAAGCCGCACCACGCCGCGCGAATGCGGTCTGCAATATCTAGTGTCATGTGCGGCGTCGTTTCTTGGTGGCTGCCGCGACTTGCGAGCCCCACCTTCGCCACCATCGTTGCCACGCGCAAGTGGAAGGCCGAAGGCTTTGAGCGCCCGTGGCCGTCGATGATCGAAATGGACCGCGCGACCAAAGCGAAAGTCGACGTGGGTTGGGCGAAGCTGCGGCTGTAGAAACGTCGAGAAGCCGGCACCACCGCCGGTCGGCGGATCGTTTACCGAGCAGACGATGGCGTAGTTGTCATTCCTTCCACCCGGTCTCCACGATCTTGCCGCAGTTGGAGCAGCCGCCCCCCTCGTAGGCCCGCTTATGTTGGGCCGCTTGTGCCGCCGCTTCGGTCGGCTTGACATCGCAGCCCGAAGCGCTGCCGGGCTTGAACTTGTAGCCCTTCTGGGTCAGGTATGCCTGAAAGTGATCGAGCACCGTCTGGGAGGGAACAGCAGGCCACAGCTATGTTCTTCCATTATCCGGAGAGACGGCCAGGGTCACCGGCGTTCGCGGTTGAGGACCCGGCTTGGCCCCGATTTCGAAAACGCTTGTGTAATATGTGTCGATTCCCGCACCGCCTCCGGTCGAGCAGGAGATAAAGAACGTCGCCGACTGAGCAGACGAGGTCTGTGCCGTTGCCATCAACACAAAAAGGAACATGAACAGTGGCCCGAAGTACGCTGGAGCTTTCATTTTCTGCATTGCTTTCGTCTCCTTTGGAGGTTCTGAATTTGGCCTGATTTCTGGGAAGCCCGGGCCTTATTGGTCCTTCCAGCCGGTCTCGACGACCTTGTTACCGCAATAGCCGCAGCTCCCGGGCCCGCCGTAGATGCGCGTGTGTTGCGCCGTCTTGGCTGCCGCCTCGGTTGGGCTAACGTCGCAGCCCTCATTGCTGCCGGGCTTAAATTTGTAACCCCTCTGTGTCAGGAATGCATAAAAGTCATTGAGAATGGATTGGTCGACCACTTTTGCGCCGTTCGGCAGTTGTTTCACTGGCTTTGCCGTCTGGAAGATGCCGGTGACATAAATTTCGAATCCTGCGCCGCCAGCAGTCGAGCAGGAGATGAAGGGTCCGCCGGCGGGTGGCGCATTGGAAGCGGTTACAGGAGCGGCCGGCTTAATCGCTGCGTTCTCGGCTGGCGTGTCGGTCCAGGTGAGGTGGATGACCTCAGTTTTACTCGCCGCCCATTGTTTCTCCATCATATCCATGCTGTTTGCCTGGAGTGCAGGGACGTTGGAGAGCCTCTCGCACTGGCCCTGCGGGTACTGGATCTTGCTCAGGTCGTAGGTGGAATTCATGTAGGCGTAAAACCGATCTGGAAGGTGACCCAGAGTGCTCTCATAGAAGACCGGAGTGACGTACGTGATAGGGTGGCCATCTTTCTGCCCGTAGAACCTGCAATAGTAGGCGTCTTGTCCCGCAGGCGGTGCTTCTGTTGCGGGACTGGGCGCCTGCGCTGTGGCTGGTGCAGGCGCTACTATCGCGACGGGTGCCGGCGCTGCTGTACCACCGGAACTCGACGCCAAAGGCTGGCTCAGCACGAAGGTCAGAGTGGTTCCTGCCGGCAGGAAGACATTTTGGGCCATTGCCATGGTGTCGATCATTTTGACGACACTGGTGCCTGCCGCGGGAGCAGTTTGTGCGTGGATCACCTGGCGAGTAATCAACGAGGTGATAAGAAACATCGTGAAGGATAGAACCGCTAGGTGCGTTGAAAGTCTAATGCGTCGCATGGTTTCGGCCTCCGGTGACGGTGCGATGGGCGGGGAACGCGGGGACAGCGCAATTATAAGCCCGCATCGGACGGATGGTGAACCACGAATCTGCTTTAGATTGTCCCTGGTGGTGGGTGGCCCGCATAGCACAAGCCCCCCTCAGCCAAGGATGACTTACGGATAAACGCCCTAGGGTCCACCTGATTCGAAATTCGGGTTTGTCGCCAACTTCGATATTGCTCTAACGCCGAGGCTGAAAGCGGCCTTCCCCACCAAGCTTTCTCTGATATATCTAAATTCATGCGGGCCGGTTTCTCCTCGCGCCTCATCCTTTATCTCGCCGCGGTGCTGGCTCTCGCTTTTCCGCTCCCACTCGCGATCCACGCCCAGCAGACCTCCGGCAACTTCCGCTGGATCGATTTTCACGACGCCAAGGATCAAAACATAGTCGCCTGGGTTACGCGCTCGCTGCAAGTGGAGAAGTGGACGGCGATCCGCGAGATCGGCGTTGTCTACGACGCGGCTCTGGTCGTCACCACTGACCGCCCCACACCGAACTCGCCTCCCAGTGACGACACCTTTACCATCTGGAATGTCTCCCTCACCAGCCACATCGTGGCTCCGCTGCTCAAGGGCGTAAACCTGCGCTGGTTCGACTGGGAGCACTTTGCCGACGGCGCGCCCGAGGAACTTACCGCGCTCTACGACAACTGCCACGACTGCGCGGCCAGCACTTATTTCACGGCCTTCTATTACGACATTGCGCACCACATGTGGGCGGCGCGCTGGGTGCGCGGCGGCCAGGGAGTTCTGGTGTGGAATGCGGTGCAGCCCAGCGTCCCCGGCGTCGCGTGGACGCAGATTTACTCCGTGATGGCCGGCCCTGACGGCCGCGCCCTGCTGGCAACCTGGAATCACTTCGACTATGGCAAGCAGAGAACGCCCGCTGACACCATCTTTCGTTACGATGTGGACCCGCAGACCGGATTGGAGCGAACCGTCGAGCTCACGCGCGAGGACGCCAACGCCATGGAGCTGCGCCTGTGCAACGGCAAGGACACCGTGCAGGGTCTCGAACGCGGGCAAGACTCGGCCGTCTGCCAGCAACTGCTTGCCGCGCAACCGCAGCGCAAGCCTGTGACCACCCCGCCGGCCAACAACCGCGGCCAGTCTGCGCCGCCCGCCGTCCGGCATTGAAATGAAGCATTTAGTGGTCAATAGAGAACAGTTTTGCCTGCCGCGCCGCGAATAGCATCCAAGCTGAATGCGAGGTGTGAAATGAGCCATCTTTTTAGACTTGCTCGATTCGCCCTGCTTCCCATGGCAATCGCACTTTCAACTGCCGGTTGCCATAAGGACTCAGCGCTGGTTCAGGCGGATAACAATCAGGCGGGCGCGCAGGACCAGTCGTCCGATCCGGCAGCGACCAACCTGCCCCCCGCTGCAGACAACTCAGGCGCTCCGGAGTCCGCGTCCTCGGCCGCTCCCGGCAGCCAGCAGGGCCCACCGCCGCCGGACCAGAGCAACGCCTCTTACCAATCGCCCGACCAGTCTTCGTATGATCCGGGCTACGGGGAGCAGCCTGAATACACGGCATCCGAGCCGCCTCCGCCCTTGCCCGACTACGACCAGCCGCCGGTTCCCGGCGACGGCTATATCTGGACTCCCGGCTACTGGGCATGGTCTCCGGATGGCTATTACTGGGTGCCGGGCGCATGGGTCGAGGCTCCCTACGAGGGCGCACTCTGGACCCCCGGCTACTGGGGCTACTGGAATAACGTCTACGGGTTTTACCCCGGCTATTGGGGCCAGTACATCGGCTACTATGGCGGCATCAACTACGGCTTTGGCTACACTGGATACGGTTATGAGGGCGGTTATTGGGGTGGGGGCCACTTCAACTACAACCGCTCGGTCAACAACATCAACACCTCTGTGGTGCACAACGTCTATAACCGCTCGGTGGCCGGCAACAGGAACAACTCCCATGTGAGTTTCAACGGCGGATCGGGTGGTCTCCAGGTTCGGGCGCGGCCCGCAGAGCAGGCGGCTATGCATCAGCCGCACACTGCGCCCATGAGTGCTCAAGTGCAGCATGAGCGCGCTGCCAGCACCAACCGGGCCCAGTATGCCAGTGCGAATCATGGCCGCCCCACCAATGCGACTGTCAACCAGCCTATTGCGGCCGATCGCAACGTGAAAGCTCCACCGGCGTTGCAGAAAACCAATCGGGCTGTAGAGCAGCAACAGCAACAGCGCCAGGCGGCTCCGCAACAGCAACAGCGCCAGGCGGCCCCGCAACAGCAACAGCGCCAGGCAGCTCCGCAACAGCAACAGCGCCAGGCAGCTCCACAACAGCAACAACGCCAAGCGGCGCCACAACAGCAACAACACCAGGCGGCTCCGCAACCGCAACAGCGCCAAGCGGCGCCACAACAGCAACAACGCCAGGCGGCGCCACAACAGCAACAGCGCCAGGCGGCTCCACAACAGCAACAACGCCAGGCGGCTCCGCAGCAGCAGCAACGCCAAGCAGCGCCACAACAGCAACAACGCCAAGCGGCTCCGCAACAGCAACAGCGCCAGGCGGCGCCACAACAGCAGCAGCGCCAGGCAGCTCCGCAACAGCAGCAGCGCCAAGCGGCTCCGCAACAGCAGCAGCGCCAAGCGGCTCCGCAACAGCAACAACGCCAGGCGGCGCCACAACAGCAACAACGCCAGGCGGCTCCACAACACGAGGAGGAACACCCCAAGGAGTAGCGTTGTTACAGGGCATCCGCGGCGGATTCCGCGGAGGTCTTCTCAACGGGCGCGCCTTCACTACGCCGCCGGCCAACAACCGGGGCCAGTCGGTACCGCCGGCCGTCCGGCACTCACCTGCACATTGACCCGCGACTCTTGCATTGCTCCGGGGTTTGCACAAATGTTGCAGTTGTTTAAGAACACACACCGGGCCCCAACTGCGGTAGACTTGTGTGCCTCGGAGGAATCCGAACACCTGGAGGGTGATATGAACCGACTTCCTCGATTTACGTTGTGGATCTCGCTCGCCATTGCGGCTGCACTGTGCGTGGCAGGACTCCACTTGATGCTAACCCCGACCATTCCGGTTGTCAGCGCCGCGGTCGCCGCCGCTCAGGATCAGGCGCCGCCCGATCAGGGGCAGGATCCTGCCGCGGTGAACATGGCGCCGTCGGGGCCGTCCTACACGACAGAGGCGCCTCCTCCTGAACAGGCAGGCGCTGTGCCAGAACCCGGCGATCAGGATTATTCCGAGCAGCCGACGGAGACGGCTGACCAGCCGCCGCCGCCGCTACCCGACTACCAGCAGCCTCCTCCGCCGGGAGACGGCTACATCTGGACTCCCGGCTACTGGGCATGGGGCCCGGCCGGCTATTACTGGGTTCCCGGCGCATGGGTCGAGGCTCCCTATGTGGGCGCGCTGTGGACGCCGGGATATTGGGGCTTCTACGGCGACCGCTACCGGTTCTATCCCGGTTATTGGGGCCTGCACATCGGATTCTATGGCGGCATCAACTACGGCTTTGGCTACATGGGCTTCGGGTACGAGGGCGGCTATTGGAACTCAGGCCGATTCTTCTACAACCGCGCCTACAACCATATCAACGAGCGTGTCGTGCATAACGTGTACGAGTATCACGCTCCCGCGCGCGGCTACAACGCTCCTCGCGGAAATAACGATTCGCACGCAAGCTATCGTGGCGGACCTGGCGGCGTGCAGGCCCGGCCGCAGCCGTCGGAAAGAGCTGCATACCATGAGCCAACTGCGCCCCGCATGAGCTCGCAGGAGCGCCACGCGCAGAACTACCAGTCGAATCGAGGGCAAAGTGCGTCCCACAATAACGGCCAGCCGCGCACCCCGGCCGTCAACAAGCCGGTGCGGGCGGATCACAACGTACATCCCACGGTGCGGGCTCCAAGCCACTCCACAAACAATGGCGGGGGGCGCCACTAAGGCCCAGCCCTTCGCGCGAACCATCCGTACCCGGGCCGGACGCTTCAAGAAGCAAAGGACCTTGAGGCGTTCGGCCCGGCCGGTCTTTGCGAGGCCGCCGTCATAGGCGGCCACATGTCGAGAGCCTGCGCGCTGTTTCATTCCGCTGCCAGCACGCGAATCGCAACCAGGTTGCGCACCCAGCGCTCCGGCATCTTATCTCCCGTGGAGATCAGTTTTAGTGGCCCTTCGCTCGTGAGCGCTTTTCCGTCTTCGCTGTCGGCCACGATCGTGGGCGCATCGTGGATGTAGGGGTCGATCTCTCCGATCGCGAAAACCGCTTCGTAGCCGTCGGAGCCAACGCATACAAGATAGAGCCGGAAATCCCTGCCGTGCGGCTTGGCGGGCACTCCAATCCGCGTCAGCAGCTCCATTACCGGCACGCCTGCATAGGTCTCATTGGCCTTGCTGTGCTCGTTGTAGACGGTTACGGTGGTGTGCGGCAGCGCAGCCAGCGTGGCGGGCGTCCACGTGGCCGACTTGTCGCCGAAGGTGATCTTGAGCGGGCCGGCCGGCGGCGCGGGCTTGTCCATCTCCCCCATGCCGCCCGTGTGTCCCATCGGCCCCGATGACTCCGTCTGCCCCGTCGAAATTGACGGCTGCGGGCTTTGCGCCTGCGCTGGAACCGCCGCTATTCCCATCAGTCCCAAGAAGATAGTCGCAAATACGCCTGTACGCATCGTGAAACCCTCCCAGCTTTCATCGTATACTGGCCCTATGTCGATCGTGCGCAATATCGCCGGCATCGCCAAGGGCATGAGCATCACCGCTCGCGAGGCATTTGCGCCCACCGAGGTCGAGAATTATCCTGACGGGCTCGGCCCGCAGCGCGGAGCCGTCCTCGAGTCGCGTTTTCGTGGCGCGCACGTCCTGCAGCGCGACGAAAACGGCCTGGAGAAGTGCGTGGCCTGTTTCCTTTGCGCCGCGGCCTGCCCCTCCAACTGCATCTACATCGAGGCCGCCGAAAACACCGAAGAGCAGCGCATTTCCTCGTCGGAACGCTACGCCAAGGTCTACAACATCGACTACAACCGCTGCATCTTCTGCGGCTACTGCGTCGAAGCCTGCCCCACCGACGCCATCACCCACGGTCATGGCTTCGAACTGGCCACGCTCAATGCTACGAACCTGGTGATGCGCAAGGAAGACATGCTGGTTCCGGTAAGCGCGATGACGGCGGCAAAATAATCGCTACTACCCCGCCCCCGCCAGCAGCCCGCGCTTGCGCAGTTCCGTGATCACCCGTTCCACCTTCCAATCCAGCGCGCCTGTGCCGTCCACGATCAGATCGGCATTCGCGGCGGAGGGCCGCACGTAGGCCAAGCTCGATGGCCGGACTCGATATTCATACTGATAGCGCACCGATTCGGGCGTGCGTCCGCGCTCGTCCATGTCGCGCTTCAGCCGCCGCTCGAAACACAGCTCTTCCGGTGTATCGATGTAAACACGCAGGTGATAATACGGGGAGAGTTCGGGATAGTGGAGCGCGAAGTTGCCTTCGACGATGAGAACAGGCCCGGCGCTTACATGCTGCGTGCGGCCCCTCACGCGCGTGTAGGTGCCGAAGTCGTAGACCGGGCGCTCGATGCCTTCACCGCGCGCCAATGCGGCAACGTGATCGGCGAGCAGCGGGATCTCGATCAGCGCCGGATCGTCGAAGTTCTTCTCCACGCGCTCGGCCAGGGGAATATCCGAAAGATCGAGGTAATAGTCGTCGAGATGAAAGCGCAGGCCGCGCATCAGGCGGGCCAGTTCGTTGGCCAGCGTGGTCTTGCCCGAGCCGGAACAGCCGCCAATGCCCACCACCGTGGGCGGAAAAGGCAACTGCGGCCAATTGCCGGCAACGCAGGCGCTCCCAGTGCGGCTCACGGCTTGGCTTCCACCTTTGCGGCGATCCTGGGCGCCAGCCGTTTGAGCAACCCGGCCAGCCGGTTCTCCACCATGCGTCCGGTCTCGTTCACTTCCTCGTGGCTCAGCGGAGTTGCGCCTAGCCCTGCGGCCAGATTGGTCACGCAACTGATGCCCAGCACCTCCATCCCCATGTGCCGCGCCACCAGCGTCTCCGGCACGGTGGACATGCCCACCAGCGATGCGCCCAGGGAGCGGAAGGCGCGAATCTCCGCCGGCGTCTCGAAGCTCGGACCCGGCGTCGCCAGATAAACGCCTTCCTCCAGCGCGAATCCCTCTTCCTGCGCGGCCTGCTGGGCGAGCGCGCGCAGCGCCTTGCAGTACGCCTCGGTCATGTCGAAGAAGCGCAGTCCCGCGCCGGAGCGGAATGCGAAGCGTGGCTCGTTGGGGCCGCTGAGCGGGTTCCAGCCCATGAAATTGATGTGGTCGGCCAAAACCACAAGCTGGCCCACGCGGTAGCCGATTCCGCCGGCCGCATTGGTCAGCACCACGGCCCGGATTCCCAGCGCACCCAGCACGCGCATAGGGAATGTGACCTGGAGCGGCGAATAGCCCTCGTAGTAGTGCACGCGCCCCTGCATGACGACAACCGGGGCCCCCAACGACGGGCTCTTGTCGTTGGGGTGGTCAACCGGCGCTCCGCCCAGCAGCCCTGCAACAATGCGCCCCGAGTGGCCTTCGACGGTGGATTGCGGGAAATGCGGAATCTCGCCGTAGGGCACGATCGCCGGATCGGTGACCGCATCGGCCACAGCGCCCAGCCCGGAACCCAAGACAATGCCGACAAGCGGCGCAGACGAGCCCAGTTTGGGCTTCAGAAAGGCGGCAGCCTCCGCGACTTGGTCGTAGTAGGTCATCGAAAAAGAGCAGGCGGTACGCTTCGCAACATTTTACAGGTTTGAGAACTGGCCGGTTGGCTGTGCAAAGCTCGCCTCGACCGTCCTATCCCTGAGGCAATCGGTCCGCGGCGCTCTATATATCAGGTCGCGCGGCGTGGCGTGTAATCGCTTGCGTGGCTCCAGCGCCATCACCGCCGGAAGGCCGGACGCCTCTCTTGATATCGGACAAATTCAGTCGTATATTAAAGCAGGACCAATTTAGTCGTAGTTAAGGGAGCCATGGGCGGGCTGATCGACACGGCATTAATCAGTGTGACTTAAATCACATCAGGAATCGGACTTATTCTGTCGGATATTAGTACTGCCCCCTCGTGCTGACCTTGGTTCGAACATAACGCAGGCCTGCCGGCAGAGACAGGATGAACGTCAACTCTGGGCCCGCTGCACTGGAGGTTTTTCCCTTGAACGGCCGTATTTATTTCTTCTTCATTCTTTTTCTGGCGATTTGCTCGCTCGGCCTGCAAGCACAGGATGCGGCGAGTTTTCGCGTGGACGGCGTGGTACACGATGGGACGGGAGCGGTGATTCCCGGCGCCGAAGTGACGCTGCGGCAGGCGGATTCAGACACCCCATTTACGCAAGCGACAAATGGGCAAGGGAGCTTCCAGATTGCCGTACCGGAAGCAGGCATTTACACGGTTGAAGTGAGAGCGGAGGGATTTGGAATCTACCGTGGACAAGCAGTGGTGAGTAAGGCGGCGCCGAGCGCGGCCCTGGATGTGACGCTGGCGGTGAACGGATCTACCGAATCGGTGGAGGTAGTCGCGAATGCTTTGTCTGCCGAGACAACGAGCACGCAACTGGGCGAGACGCTGGAAACCAGGAAGATTGAGAGCGTGCCGCTGAATGGACGGAATTTTACCGATCTAATGGCTGTGCAACCGGGAATTGTGCCAGTGAACACGGCGCAACCGGGCGCGGTGATCATGACGGGCGTGGCGTCGACGCCGCCCTCGGGGAATGCGAACCCCGGCAACCTGTCGATCAGCGGACAGCGCGAGGATTCCAACGGGTTCCGGGTGAACGGCGCGGACGTGGAAGAGGACGTGAACATGGGCACGTCCATCGTTCCCAATCTTGACGCGATCGACAGCTTTCGCGTGCTCACATCGAACTTCGACGCAGAATATGGAAACTCGAGCGGCGGACAGATTCTGGTGAACACCAAATCCGGGACCGCGCAGGTGCATGGCAGCGCGTTTGAGTTTTTGCGCAACACGGCTCTCGACGCGCGGAATTATTTTTCCTCCGATCGCGCCGCCTACCGGCAGAACCAGTACGGCGGAACTTTGGGCGGAGAGCCGTTTCATCGCGGCGTGATGCTTTTTGGCGATTATCAGGGGACACGGCTCACCGAGGGAATCGACACAGGCGACATCGCGGTGCCGTCCGTGGCCGAGCGAGGCGGGGACTTCAGCCAGGTTCCGCTCACCGGGAACGTGAACGGCAGCTATTGGGCGGCGCAGTTATCGTCGGAGTTGGGGCAAACGGTGACGCCGGGCGAGCCCTATGCGCAGGTCTTCCCGACAGGGAAGATTCCGCAGTCGATCTGGCCGGCGCCGGCGAAGTACCTGCTGGCCTCGATTCCGCAGCCGAACGCAGGGACTGCTGTGTTTGAGACGGCGAACGCAGCCCAGACCTTGCAGGATGACAAAGGCGGCCTGCGCGCGGATTGGACGCATGGCAAGCAAGCGCTCATCGGCTACTACTTTCTCGATAACTATTCGCTCGACAATCCCTATCCCACAGGGACGGGCGGCGCCACCGTGCCGGGTTTCGATGCAGCCAGCCAGGGACGGGCGCAGCTCTTTAGCCTGCAGCACACAATCACCTTCGGCTCGTCCATGTTGAACGAGGCGCACGCGAGCTATATGCGCAACGCGAACTCCGTGGGCCAGCCGCGCGGCGGAGTCGGCGCCACGTTGGCCGAACAGGGATTCAGCGGCATTGTATCCTTGCAGCCGTCAGCCGAAGGCATCGAGAATCTGGCATTCAACGATTTCACCACCGGCGTGGATACGACGGCGCTGGTGCAGGCCGAGAACATCTACGAGGTGAGCGACGCCTTCTCGCGCGTCGAGGGCAAGCACGGGCTGAAATTCGGCGGCGAAGTGCATTCGAGCCAGATTAATACTCACCCCGACGTGGTGTTCAACGGCAGCTTCAGCTTCAATGGCTCGGAGACCGGTGTGGACTTTGCCGATTTTCTGCTGGGCGTGACATCGAGCTACACGCAGGGGCAGGCCGGGAGCTTTTATAACCGCGACCTCTACCTGGCGGCGTTTGCGCAGGACAGTTGGAAGGCGACGAGCCAACTGACCGTGAACTACGGCGTGCGCTGGGACCGCATCCGGCCGTGGCTGGAGAAACATAACCAACTGCAAACGCTTGTTAAAGGTGAACAGTCGCAAGTGTTTCCTGGTGCGCCTGAGGGTTTGGTGTTTCCCGGCGATCCGGGCGTGCCGGATTCATTGGCGCCGGCCAGGAACAACTTTTCACCGCGCGCCGGAATCGCGTATGCGCCAGCTTCGGGCCCCGGATTTTTGCAGAAGTTGATTGGCCCCGCGGGCAGCACTAGCATTCGCCTTGGCTACGGAATGTACTCGACCGCCTACGAAGGATTGTCAGCGGGAATCATGAGCGCGAATCCGCCCTACGGCTACACGTACACTTCCGCCGCGCCGCCGCTATTTACCTCGCCGTTCACGGTAGCTGCAACGGGCGCCAATGCCGGGCAGAGGTTTCCGTTGCAGCATGTCGCGTTCGGAGCAAGCCCGGCGAATCCCAATTCCACCGTCAACTGGAGCCAATTTGAGCCGCTGGTGGGCATTCCAGCCGTGGATTCCAACGACGTGACGCCCTACGCGCAGCACTGGATGGCCAGCGTGGAGCGCCGGTTTGGTGCGAACACGTTGGCCACAGTGAGCTACGTGGGCACTTCGTCGCATCACTTGCTGGTTCTTGAAGAAGCGAACCCTGCCGATCCCGCGCTGTGCTTGAGTTTGGGTTCGGCGTGCGGGCCCTTCAACGAGCAGGCTGCACGGACAGCGTTCGGGCCGCAATTCGGCAGTGTCGAGCTGCAGCGGACGATTGCCAACGCCAACTACAGCGCGCTCGAACTGACGCTGAACCATCGCGCTCATGGACTCGATCTGCTTGCCAGCTACACGTATTCGAAGTCGATCGATCGGTCGGCGGGGCTGCCGGAGCCGGTGAACCCCGTCGACCCGTCGTTGAGCCGCGGCCTCTCGGCCTTCGACATGCGGCAGAACCTGGTGGCGTCGTTCAACTACGAAATTCCGGCGCCCAAGCGCGCGCAAGGACTGATTCATACAGCCGTGGAAGGTTGGGCCGTGGCGGGAATTGCACGCTTCACAACCGGATTGCCGGTTACGCTCCTGAATAACAACGACACCTCGCTTCTGGGCACGATTCCCAACGGCATCAACAACAATGGAGTGGACACGCCCGAATGGAGCGGCAAGAGCCTGAGCCTGAATCTGAACCCGAGGGGCGGAGCAGCGGTATTCGACGCCGGCCAGTTCAGTTTGCCGGCGCTGGGCACGATGGGCAACGCGCGGCGGAGGTTCTTCTCGGGGCCCGGCATGGAGAACCTTGACGCAACGCTCTCGCGCGAGTTTGCAATGAGAGAAAACCGCGGCTTCGAATTTCGCGCCGAAGCCTTCAACGTGTTCAATCACGCGCAGTTCTTCGGGCCTGCGACGGTAGAGGGCAACATGTCGAGCGGAACCTTTGGCCATGCGGTCAGCGCCATGGCGCCGCGCTTAATGCAGATCGCGGTGCGGTACCGGTTCTAGAGGCTGTTATTAACTTTCGCGCGGTCGGCGTTGCTAGGGAAGATCGCGCCAGACGAGGGACAGCAAGCCGGGGAGTCTTTTCCAATCGAAGGATGAGCCTGAAGGAGTGAAGGTCAGGCGAAGTGGGGAAAGTCCTTTCGGGTTTGATTTTGAGTCAGATTAGCAGTCGCA
>Ga0326728_10012140_pt1 | contig 19285 bp, 20 predicted proteins | sample MB3enrmetagenome_FD_207602 | JGI IMG/M metagenome (GOLD analysis project Ga0326728, IMG submission 207602) | Lab enriched peat soil microbial communities from McLean, Ithaca, NY, United States - MB31MN | ecosystem: Environmental > Terrestrial > Soil > Wetlands > Peat | place: USA: New York... | reverse complement strand
CCGGCTGCCATCGCCATCGCCTCCCGCTCTAGGAGCGCGTATATCACGCGTTCCAGGCTGCCGCTTATGGATGCGTGCAGTATCAGCGGCCGCTTCCTGCTGCCGTCGGCATCGGTGAAATTGATGTCATAGGTGTCGGCGTTCTCCACGTCTATCTGGACAGTGGTCAGCGCGCTGGCCTTGTCCATGCTGTCTATGAAGTTGAATTCGAACTTGGTGATGAAGTAAGCGTAGCGCTCCTTGAACAGCTCCACCAGTATAGGCTTGCCCCCCCTGCGGACCATGTCCAGATACCAGGCCTTGTTCTCGGCGTAGAAGTCTTCCTGGATGCGGAACGCCACCTCGGTTTCCAGGCCCAGCACCTTGTTCCATTCGAGCCCCAGGTCGTACTGCCTGCCGAACTCTTCCTTGGCCATCTTAACATCGGCCGCGAAGGTGTGCATATCCGGCATGGTGAACGCGCGGAGCCGCTTGAGGCCGGCAAGCTCGCCGCTCTGCTCGCGCCTGAAGCTGTAGCGCGTGAGCTCGAACATCCGCAGCGGCAGGTGCTTGTAGGAGAAGACCATGTCGTGGGCGATGAGGAACTGGCCGAAGCATGCCGCAAAGCGCAGGAACAGCTTCTTCTCGTCGCTGAGCACCACGTACTGGCGCGCCGGGAAGCGGTCGAGGTACTTCTTGAGCGAGGGGTGCTCGTAGTCGTACATTATCGGAGTCTCCACCTCCAGCGCGCCCGCATCCATGCACCAGTCGCTTATCATGCGCTCGAGCAGCTTCTTCATCAGGCGGCCTTTGGGAAGCAGGCGGAAGTTGCCGGAATCCGAGCCCGGCTCGTAATCTATGAGCGAATGCTCCTTCATTATTTTTATGTGGGGCGGCTCCTTCTCGTATACGCGGACCTTCTTGGTCTCGTAGGTCGCGAGCTTCTTCAGGTTCCCGTGCCCCTTGTAATCGAACTTGTCCACTTCGTGGAGGCTGCCGTCCAGGTCCATTATGTGGAAATGGGATTTCAGCTCGTTCTCCTGACGGAGGCTCGCGGATACCGGCTCCACCTCGGCAGGCTTGGGCGATAGGCTGCCCGGCTGGCCTGGTGCAGGCGGCGCTGTCGAAGCGCCTGGCCAGCGCATCTCGCGCGACAGTTCCGAGAGCGGATGGCCCTTGCACTTGAGCGTATAGCCCTTGTACCAGCCGAAGGGCGAATGCGACGCCTCGTAGCCGTTCGCCTTGAGCACAGCTTCGCCTTTGGCTATAACCGCCTTTGCGACCGCGGGTGGTGACGGGTTGGACGTCAGATGCACCAGCGGATAGAGCAGGATTTTCTTCGTCTTCACCTGCTCCGCGACCGATGCTGCTTCCTTGGCGAGCTGCTCGCCGGCCACGTCACCTTCGTCGCCCTTCTCCACGGCGGTGAATACGACCAGCACCTCTTCGTAGCGTTCCTTGCCCTTGGCCTTGAGCGCTTCCGCATCCTTTATCGCCTGCTTCATCGGCTCTACTTCGATGTAGTCTGCATGCACTGTGAGGATTCTCATGATAAGACCTTTGCTGATAAGTCGTAAAAATAAGTTATAAAGTTATGTTTCCGGCCCTATTTCGCGGTCTTCACGTATTCGAAGGCCTTGTGGCCTTTCTGCACCTTGACGTAGTTCTTTATGAACGCCAGGAACACCAGCGGCTTCTCCAGTATCAGGCGGTCGCCGCTGCGGTGCGTCACGAACCCCAGCCGCAGGAGCATCATCTCGTCCTGGGCATTAGAGCGGGCGAGCGATACAACGCCGCGCAGGTCTATCTCTCCCGCAGCGTCGAACATACCGGCCAGATAATTGGCCGCGTACTCGTTGAGATATTTGAACCGTTCCAACTGCTCCTTCTCTATCTCCTGGAAGAACTTGCGGTAGGCGGTATGGTAGAAATAGACCCGGTCCTCTTCGGTGAGCAGCTTGTCCGGAGTCGTGAGCTGCTTCTCCAGGACCTCCTTCGCGAATTCCTCGAGCAGCGGCTTGCCGCCCCTCACGCCCAGACCGTCGAAACACTTGGCTTTCCTCCAGAGGCCGATTACGTAGGAAAGTTCGGGAGTGAGTTTTATCTTCATGTGGGGAACCCTCGCCATGGACCGGCTGATTTTCAGATTTTCGCTTTTTTCCTCTCCTGCGGCGCGGCTTCGGCCTCGAATCGCACGGACTTCTTCGTGGGCACGCCCAGGTCTATGCGCCGTGAGCCGGATACGAATTCGCTTATCTCCTCAGCCAGCAGTTCGTCCACCTGGGCCGAGAACCACTGGGCAGTCTTTGCCGAAACGTAGGCGCGCTTGAATATGTCTGTCAGTTCCTTCCGTTCCGCATCGTTGAATGGCTTCTTGTCTGTGATGATGCGCTCCTCGGCCTGCAGGAGCAGCTCGCTGAATCTGGTGACGTCGCTGTTGCTGGCTCCGCCGGCACTCAGCGCAGTGAGGATGCCCTTGGCGAGCACTGTGTTGCGCTTGCCTGTGCGGGTAAGGAGGTTGTCCAGCTTTTTCAGCTCCCGGCTCGTGAGGCCGCCCTTCTTAGCGGCTGCCAGCACCTTCTTTGAGAACTCGAAGAACGACCCGACGAACCTCATAGGATATCAGATGGGATAGTGCGGAAAAGGTTATTAAATCGATGCAAGGCGACGGCGGCAGTGTACAGAAAGAAACAATTTAAACCTCTGGCTGCAAAAGGGAAGGCATGAAGTATCCTGTCAATGTGGGCCATGTGAAGAAAATCCAGAACAACATCTGGGACAGCATAAAGTCCACATTCGCATTCAGGAAGGGCTATGGCGAGCCCATGCCGGTCTTCGGGCATTACGGGGGCATATTCACCTGCGGCGCTGACAAGCTGGTCATACACACCGACGGGGTTGGAACTAAGCTGCTCGTAGCCCAGGAACTCGGGAAGTACGACACGGTCGGCATAGACGCCATTGCAATGTCTGTGAATGACATACTCTGCGTGGGCGCGGAACCCCTGGTGGGCGTGGACTACATCGCCCTGACAGAGGAGGACGACGAACTGATAGGGCAGATAATGAAGGGCCTCGTGAAGGGCGCTGAGGAAAGCGGATGCGCCATCGTGGGAGGCGAGACCGCGGTCGTCCCGGACATGATAAAAGGCGGCAAGAAGCCGTTCGACCTGGCATTCACTGTCGTGGGCAAGGTCCGCAAGCTCACACTGGGAAACGAGATAGCCAAGGGCGATGTCATAGTGGGGCTGGAAAGCTCGGGCCTGCACTCCAACGGCTATACGCTCGCGCGTAAAATCCTGGATACTGCCAAGTGGGGGGGGGAGATGCTCACGCCCACGCGCATATATGCCAGCACGGTGCTGGAGGCCATAGACGCCTGCGACGTGCACGGCATCGCGCACATAACCGGAGGCGGATTCTCCAAGCTCACGAGGCTGAATAAGGACGTGGGATACCGGCTGGACAAGCTGCCCAAACCCAAGCCCATATTCGACGCGCTCGCGGAAGGAGTCGACGATGCGGCTGCGATGCACCAGACGTTCAACATGGGCATCGGCATGGCACTGATTCTTCCGGAGGACCGGGCGTACACAGTCATCAACATTGCGAAGAAGCACGGCGTGGAAGCCACGATAGTAGGCAGCATAACCGACAGGAAGGGCGTGTGGCTCAGCGACGGCAAGAAGGAAATAGATATAAGCCTGTGACGCCCGGCGAGGCTTCGGGGTAGAAATCGGCAATCTGCGCTAGCGCTTTACGAGCGAGGCACGCTGTATCTCCGCCACGCCGCGCACGCCGTCCCAGGTCTTCTTCCATCTCCGTATCTTTATCCGCTTTTTGAAGAAAGGGGCATCCGCAACGAACGTTTCGCCTTCGCCGCCCTCCAGGAACGGGTGGATGTTGGGCTTTTTCGCAGCTATGAGCTTTTTCAGCGGCTCGCCCAGGAACTCCGGGCCGAGCCCTTCCGCCGATACTGCGATGACGTATATCTCGAAATGTGACAGCATCTCGCCCATCACGCCGCTCTCCAGGCTCTTGTGCCACAGCGGCGCGTAGGTCGGTATGCCGAGCTTCTCCCCTATGGCGTCGATACGCCTGCGCTGGTATTCGCTCTCGACCGCGCCGGTCACTATGCCCTTCGCTTTCAGCCGCCGGAACGCCTTTGTGAGCTGTGCCTGCCAGTCCTCTTCGGTCGTATCCACGAAAACCTGCCGCAGTCCCATAGCCTGCGCCTGCAGCTTCGTCCACTTGATGTTAGGATGGTGGAACATCATCGAATAATCCGGCGGCTTCACGGTGACGAGTGTGACATCGAAGCCGTGCGTCAATGCCCAGAATGCTGCGAAGACGCTGTCCTTGCCGCCTGAAAAAAGAACCGCTACGCGCATGCGTTAATAAGGTAACGGCCGTTATAAAAATACATGATAAAAGCCGTGATATTCGACCTTGACGGAACCCTTTACAGAGGCAAAACGCCGGTGCCGGGAGCTGCCCGGACGCTGGAGGCGCTCCGGAGCAGGGGCGTGAAGGCGCTTTTCCTCACCAATGCGGCGACCAGGAGCAGGGCGGATGTGGCGGCGAAGCTCAGTGGCATGGGGCTACGCGCGAGAAAAGAGGACGTCTATTGCGGTGCGTATCTTCTCGCCCGCTACATCGCGCAGAACCACAAGCTGGAATCGACCTATGTAGTCGGAGAAAAGGGAATTTTCGACGAGTTGAAGGAAGCCGGCCTGGTCGCGGCAGGGGACGAGGAGGCTGCTGCCGGCAAGGCAGGCGTGGTCGCTGTGGGCCTGGATAGGAAATTCACCTATGACAAACTTGCGAATGCGTATCTGGCGCTGAAGAAAGGCGCGGTCTTCCTCGCATCCAATACGGACGAAACATTTCCGGTGGAAGGTGGAGAGCTCCCTGGCTCAGGCGGCATGGTCGCGGCTATAGAGAAGGTTTCTGGAAAGCGGCCGTACGTGACCGGCAAGCCCAATCCGTATGTCATGGAGCTCATAGAGAAGGAGCACCGGCTGAGGAAAGAGGAGATAATGATGGTGGGCGACCGGCTCGATACTGACATAACGTTCGCCAAGAACTGCGGGATAAAATCCGCCCTTGTCCTCAGTGGCGCCTCTAAAAAGAGCGACATAAAGGACCTGCAGCCGGACTACGTGTTCGAATCGGTGCGCGAACTGATAAACGCGGTTCTTCCGGATTAGTCTTCCATCAAATCGCGTATCGCGTCGCTCGGTATCTCGGGAGTGAACAGGCTCTCGTCTATGTTTATCAGCGGTGCTTGGTCGCTGCCCGAGCTGGACGAGGACGAAGAGGACGCTGAGGATGGCACTGATGATGCATTCGCATCAACTATGCTGTAGTTTATCTGCATCGCGTTCCCGCACCTGGAGCATTTGCCGGATAGGATGAGCTCCTTCATGTCGAGCTCGCTGGATATCGTCACGTTCGCTTCGAATCCGCAACTTGAGCATTTTATGGTCCTTCGGAGGTCGGTCATGGGATCACCGGCATGCCTATCTCCGGCGTATTTTATAATGCTGAGCCCGGGGGCGTTTGGCCTTCTGCGCCGGCGCCTCCCGGCACCAGTTTCCGGCTGCTTCCAGCGTTTCAGAGGGATATGACCCGCTTCTCTGTGACTATCTCGTCCATCCGCTCGTCGTTTTCGTGCACCGGCAGCTTCTCCACCACCTGGAAATCGAAGCAGATGCCGATGCGGTAGGCAGGCGAACCTGCGAGATAGCGGTCGTAGTAGCCCTTGCCGTATCCGAGCCGGTGCATGCACAGGCCGAAGGAAACGCCGGGAACGACAACCACGTCCGGCTCGCGCGATGCCTGGCTGCGTATCCTGGGCACTGGCACGCCGAACCGGTCCGGCTCCAGCTCCTCGAACGACGTGAAGCGGCAGAAGCTGATGTCATGGTCCGTGACCGGCACGAGCACTTCCTTGCCTGCGGCCAGCGCGTGTTTTATCATGCGCCGTGTGTCGGCCTCGTTGCCTTTGGGGATGTAGAATGCCACTGTTTTGGCTTCGGCGAAGCGCGGCCGGATGAAAAGCCGCTCCATTATGGCAGCGCTCATGGATTCCACTGAACCTTTTGGCATCGCATCGCGCTTTGAGAGCATCTTTTTCCGCAATGCCTCCTTGAGGTGCTGGACCATCGCTGACATATTGCGCTCAAAGAGTTAAAAAACGTTCGAGTGGGGCGGTTTGCCGGGCATGACGGAAAGGACTGAAGAAGCCGAATTAGTTTCTCAAATCTCCGAGAAATTTCTTCTTCCATTTCACGAATTCCTGGTGGTCCAGGCCGATGTAGCGGAGGTCGTCTTCGCTGAAGCTCCTGGCAACGCGGCTTAATTCGCCTTCGAATCTTTCCAGGCCGAAGTCGTGCAGCAGCAGGCGGTATTTTTTCAGATTGAATCCCGAATAGATGAGTAGCGTGAGTATGTCTATGGCATCCTTCCTTCCCTTGACGCTTTTGCTGCGTTCTACCTCCGCGCCCTGCTTGAGTATCAGCAGCATTTCTGGCACGATAGTCTGTATGCCCTCTACGCGGGTGGCGTGCTTCTGCAGCGCTTCGACCGGCACCGCAAGCTTCGAATAATGCGAGACGTAGACGTCGATGTCGAAGGAATCCTGCTTTATCTCGTATCTTCTGAGGCGCTCATTCTTCACCAGGGTGTAGGCAGCTTTCAGCGCATCCAGGGTCTTGTAATCCACCACGAGGTCTATACCCTTCGATTTGTGGGCTTTCGTCCACAGGTAAACCGCCCAGCCGCCGATGAGGATGAAGTCGAATTCTCTGGAGATGCGAGTGAGCTTTCCCCAGCTTGCGAGCGTTACGGATTCGTTCCAGAATTCATCCATCTTCATGCGAACAGCCTCTTCTCAAGAGCATTGAGAAATTCCTTCGCGTACCAGCTCCGCAGGTTCCAGAGGTCTGCAAACAGCTGGGGCGGGGAAACCGCGCCCTTCCTTATGAAGGGGTCGGCCTCCAGGAAAAAGACGTTGGATGGGCCTGAAGCCGGGGGGAATCTCCGTTTTACTTCGGGAAGCTCGTTTTTCGGCAGATAGGCGTATACCTCGCTATAGTCCGCCGGCACGTTCCCATAGAGGAAGCGGAAGGCACTATAGGCGCTGAATACCACTGAGGACGGCATGAGTTTTTCTATCTGGGATACCGGAGCTTCGAATCTCGTCGCGTATATGATGTCTTTATCAGGATTCCGCATCGTGGCGAAATATATCATGAGCTTTTTGGGGTCGGTCAGGTCGAAGCTCCGGGCCTTGACTGATATTATTCCCATGGAACGGAGGGGGGATAACGCGTTGTTAACCGTACTCAGTGAGATGCTGAATTTCTTCGAGATGCCGGACTGCGTGAAACTGTCCTCGTGTTTTTCCAGGTATGCTTCTAGCAGGTGGCGATAGACAATCAGTTTCTTCTGGAGCATATTTCGATTTATGTATAGAACTATTTAAATATGTTTCTCTAATTATCGAAAGATATAAATATCTATGACCTGGATAATCGAAAGTCCAGCCAGCCACTCACAGCCAGCTCTCTCCAACCCCCGTCCGTCCGGGCCCAATATTTGAAAAACCGAGCGGTTGATGTAATACCCGAAGATACATGGGACTGCAGGAGAAGCTGAAGGAACTTGAAGACGAGCTTGCGCGCACGCAGAAGAACAAGGCCACTGAGTACCATATCGGAATCCTCAAGTCCAAGATAGCGCAGATACGCCGCGAGCTCATCTCGCCGAAGAAGCACGGCGCCAGCGCAGGCGGCTTCGACATAAAGAAGAGCGGCGACGCAACGGTTGCTATGATGGGCCTGCCCAGCGTGGGCAAGAGCACCCTGCTAAACAAGCTCACCAAAGCGGATTCGAAAACCGCAGCCTATGCGTTCACCACGCTCAAGTGCATACCAGGCACGATGGAATACAACAATACGAAGATACAGATACTGGACCTCCCGGGGATAATAGAAGGCGCCAAGGACGGCAAGGGCAGGGGGCGCGAGGTAATAGCCGTCGCGCGCAACGCCGACCTGCTGCTCCTCATGGTGGAGGCCGCGAACCCCAGGCAGGTGCGGGTGATAGAGAACGAGTTGTACGGATTCGGCATACGCATAAACTCCATGCAGCCGGACGTGTCCATCTCGAAGCTGGCAAGGGGCGGGCTGACCATCAACTCCACGGTGCCGCTCACCAAAATCAATAACCGCGAGATGCTAGCGGCGCTGAATGAATATCGCATATTCAATGCCAACGTGGTGCTGCGGCAGGACATAACCCTGGACGAGTTCATAGACGTGCTCGAAGGCAACCGGGCCTACATCCCGGCCATATACCTGCTGACCAAGGCTGACCTTGTGAAGAATATCGGTAAGCTGCCGTTCGATTACATACCAGTTTCTGCTGAGACCGGTACAGGCCTGGAGGAACTGAAGAAGGAGATATATCGCAAGCTCGACCTCATGCGCATATACACCAAGAAGCGGGGCGAGGAGGCGGACGCTGAGCCGATGGTCATCCGGCGCGGCACCAGCGTGGGCGCGGTGTGCGAGAAGCTGCACCGCGATCTGAAGAAGGAGTTCCGCTTCGCGCTGGTGTGGGGCAAAAGCGTGAAACACCAGCCGCAGCGGGTGGGCCTTTCCCATGTGCTGGCCGACGGGGATGTGATACAAATTATAAAGCGACAAGGTCAAGGATAATGATGAGGTGATAGGATGGCATATGAACAGAGGAATTTCGATGGGCTGATAGGGATGGAAGGGTTCAGCGAAACCCTGCTGAAGAACCATTTCACGCTTTATGCCGGCTACGTGGCCAACACGAACAAGGACGCGGATGCGCTCGCGGCAATGGCGAAAGAAGGCAGAACGCAGGACCCGCAGTATTCGGAACTCAAGCGCAGGTTCGGCTGGGAGTTCGACGGCATGAGGCTGCACGAGTATTATTTCGGCAACCTGAAGAAGGGGGGCGCTGCGATTACGCAGGGCTCTTCCCTTGCCAAGGCGATAACATCTGAGTTCGGCTCGGTCGAGAGCTGGGAGAAAGATTTCCGCGCCAGCGGCGCGATGCGCGGAATCGGCTGGATAGTGTTATACTACGACACCGCAGGAAAACGGCTTTTCAATTGCTGGATAAACGAGCATGACGGCGGTCATCTCGCAGGCGCAGCGCCGATACTGGTGATGGACGTATTCGAGCATGCATACATGACGGATTACGGATTGAAGAAAGCGGATTACATCGCCGCCTTCATGAAGAACGCCGACTGGAAGGAAGCGGAGGCGAGGTTCGCCAAAGCCTCGAGATAATCTGCATGCCCACGGAAGAGGAGGTGGAGCGGGTCGTTTCCTGGTGCGAGAAGGTGAAGGCGGAGCGCAGGCGCGCCTACATCATCGAACGCAACCCGTTCCACGACGAAATAGACTGGATGCGCCGCTTCCCGCTCATAGAGATAGACAGGCCCAGGGAAGCGGCGGCAAAGACGGACCTGGTTTACGACTCGACTACGAAGACGCTCTGGCAGTTCATGAACAAGGAATGGCGCAGGATAGAGCCGGATTTCAGGATACAGAAGTAGAAGCCGACACATTAAAAAACTCAACACGGAAACACATCCATGAGCGCAGTGAACCAGCGGTCCATGGCCCAGCAGAAGGTCGCGGCCTATGTTGCGATGGCGCAGAGGAGCGATGCACTCTGGAGCGCAATCCTGGTTTTCCTCGGCGCGCTGTCGCTGCTTGGCAGCATACCGTTCTACCCCATCTACATCGTCGTGGTGCTCGCAGCCGTATGCGGCCTTATCGCGCTCAAGACCCCTCCGGGGGGCGTCCTGGCAGGTACGCTGCTCGCGCTGCCGGCCATCGTCTACCAGTCCTCGGTATTCGGCTGGTTCTACCTCCTCATACTCTCGCTCATCCTTTTCGAGGTCATAGAGAACTGGATACTCATAGCCGTCCTGGAAATCCTCGTGATGGCTCCCTTCGCCTTCGGCGGGCTGCCGTTCTCAGGCTGGCTCGCCATAGCCGGCATGGCAGTGGGCTCGCTCTATTTCGGCTCGCGCAAGAGCATCTCCATATCGCTGCCTTCAATCTTCCTGATACTATTGCTTTCGTCCCTCTGGGTGGTACAGAACACGGCATACCTGCCGCTCAAGATGGACCTGTACCAGCCGGCGCAGCCGGACCTGGTATTCGGGAAACCTGCCGTGGACCTCATCGGCATGGGCTCTGCCATGAGCACGGCAATCGGCGGGTTCGTGGACTGGAGCAACGTCACCCGCATATGGAATGCGTTGGACTGGCTGTTCGGCAACGTCTACCTCCTGATAATCAAGGATTCGCTGGTCCTCCAGCTGATAGCCTGGGGGGTGGCGCTCTGGTTCATGAGCTGGCTTTCCAGTCGGCAATCGCAGTTCATCTCATCGCTCGCCCTTCTCGTGGTCCTTCCGGTATACTACCTCATCGGCACCATTTACGGAACGCCATTGCAGGTAGGGCTCCTAGGCGGGATAATATTCACCATAGTCGTCCTAGGCGTACTCCAGATGCTTCATGTGCGCATAAGCCGGGAATCCGAGGCCGAACGCGGGGAGAAGATGAAATCCTACGGCAAGTTCGGCATGAGCGACATCTCCCTGGGCGGCGAGGAGAAGTCCATGGCGGACGTGGGCGGCTACGAGGACATCAAGGGGGAGCTGCGCGACTCCATAATGGTGCCGCTGGACAAGAAGGACATAGCGTTCACTTACGGGATAAAACCGCCTGCGGGCATACTGCTTTTCGGCCCGCCGGGAACGGGCAAGACCATGCTCATGCGCGCGCTGGCAAAGGAGCTGAAATACAACTTCATAGAGGTCCGCTCATCCCAGATTCTGTCCCAGTGGGTCGGGGAATCAGAAAAGAACGTGGCGGAAGTGTTCGCCAACGCACGCAAGAACGCGCCGACGGTGTTGTTTTTCGACGAGATAGACAGCATAGCGAAGAAGCGCAGTGGCATGGAAGAAGGCCTTGACCCGGTCGGACCGCGCGTATTGAGCGAGCTGCTCCAGCAGATTGACGGCGCCAACAAGGCCAAGGGCACTGTCATGGTGATAGGAGCGACGAACCTGCCCGGAGAACTCGACCCGGCCCTCTTAAGGCCGGGAAGGCTTGACAAGATAATATACATGCACCTGCCTGACCCGGAAGCCAGGCGCGAGATACTGGCTGTGCATCTGAAGAACCTGCCGGTGGCTGAAGGCCTGGATTTCGACACTATAATCAAGAAGACCGACAGGTTCTCCGGCGCCGACCTGAAGAACCTGGTCACCGAGGCGAAGATGCTTGCGGCAAAGGAAGCGTCCAAGAGCGGGATGGTCGTCCCTATATCCACGGCGCACTTCCTGACGGTCCTGGACCAGATAAAGCCGAGCACCGGACTGGCGCAGCTTGACGATTACGAGCAGTTCAGGATGGACTTCGAACGGCGGGTGGGAGCTGCCAAGCCCCAGAAGGAGGAGGCTGCAAAGGAGACTGCTGTGAGATGGGAGGACGTCGCAGGGCTGGACGATGTCAAGCAGGCGCTGCTCGAGGCCATAGAACTGCCGCTGCTGCACGAAGCCGAGATGAAGGAATTCAAGGTCAAGCCCAGCAAGGGCATACTGCTGTTCGGTCCGCCGGGAACGGGAAAGACACTCATAGCGCGCGCTGCAGCAAACGAGTTGAAGGCGTCGTTCCAGACGCTCAGCGGAGCGGAACTGATGAAGAAAGGATACAGCCAGGCTGTGAACGTGCTGAAGGAGACGTTCAATCGCGCGCGCGAGAACGCTCCGGGCATAATATTTGTGGACGAGATGGAGACTTTCGCGCCGGCCAGGGGCATGGGAGGCTCACCTGAGATACTCGGCCAGTTCCTCACCGAGATGGACGGCATAAAGGCGCAGAAAGGGGTCGTGGTGCTCGCAGCCACCAACAAGCCTGCCATCATGGACCCGGCCATCCTGCGGCCAGGCAGGTTCGACAGGATATTCTACATACCTCCTCCTGATGTGAAGGGCAGGGAGGACATCTTCAGGATACATCTGGGCGTGTTCGCGACGGGAGTGGACATGAAGATGCTCGCGGAAGCGACTGAAGGATTCACCGGTGCGGATATAGCCGAGGTGTGCCAGAGTGCGAAGATGAAAGCCCTCAGGTCCAAGCTCGCAGGGGCCCAGCGGGCCATAACCACCAGCAGCATAAGCGATGTCATACTGAAGAGGAGGCCGTCCGTCACGCCACAGATGCTCGAGGAGTGCCAGCGCTTCATGGAAGCCTACGGCGAAAGAAGATAATCAGGCAGCGTCGCAGACCGGCTGTATCGCGGGCGAGTCTATACGGAACGAACTCAGTCGGGGCCGAACCTTCAGTTTCTCCATTATCTGCTCCACGACCGCAACTGCAGTATAAACCAATTCCTTATTCAGCAGGAGTTCATTCGGTTTTGAGGGGAATCTCATCGTGCCGCTGTAAGTATCCATTGTCCATATGGAGAATTCCTTATTGGGAGAGACCAGCGAGGGCCAGTCCAACAGTTCGTAGGGGTATGATGCGGGATTCTTAGCGTTGAGCTGCTCGAATTTCGCGAGGTCTGCCCTCAGAGTGATGGGCAGGCCTTTTCCTAATATGGAATTAAGCTGCATCCCTATTGCTGCGGAATTGAAGACCTCTATCTTTTCCGATTCCATGATGCAAAAGCTCAGGCCCAGGCTCGTGAGCGTGCCTATATTGCGGTGTATAAACGCAGTGAATGAGGCTGGCAGGATTTCATGGCTCTTGACACCCAGCAGGAGCAGGCCGAAGCCAACCGGGACCGGCTCTTTGGATTCGGCGGGCAGCGACTTCATCAGCACGTATGAATCGCAGAAGTGCGGTGCAAATGCCTTCGCTGCAGGGAAAACGGGCGCGACATTAAGGATGAAATTCGCTCTGCAGGTGAAGAAATGCTGCGCGGAAACGGCCGAAGACGACTTGGATAGTTCTCGTGAGATACCAGGTTGTGTGTTCATAAGAAAGGGTTTATGTAAGAAGGATTTAAATGCTTTTTGCTTGCAGGATGACGCTTAAGACGGGCGTTTCGCCGTCAAGGGATTCTTCGGAAGCGACTGGCGTGAAGCCTGCGAATCCGTCTGCCATGCGCTTTCCGGCACCGTTGGCAGAGGAAACCGGAACGCAGAGGAGGTAATACCCGCCCTTCTTCAGCGTGCGCTTCAGTTCGTCCCTGTAGAACTTCCTGCCTTGCGTGTCCGACTCGCCGGCGTAGCAGAGGACGTCGATGGCGAAATCGAAAAACCCGTCATCGAACAGCCAGGAGTCCGTCACGCTGTGGTTGTGGGTCCGCACGCCATGGAGCTCGAGGCCTTCTGTTTTCGAACTGTCCCGCTCTATAGCATGGACCTCGAAACCGCTCCTTACGAAAAACACCGAGTCGCGGCCGCTGCCGCAGCCGATATCCGCAAGCGTAGAGCCTGCTGCCTTGATGTTTTTGGATTGGAGGAATTTCAGGAAGAAGACAGCGGCAGGGCTGGGCTGCTGCAGGACTGGTTTCGGGCTCCGGCCTTCGTAATCGCGCAGCCAGGGCGTGTCAGGATTCTCCATCAGGTAAGGATAAGTACGAAAGAGAATAAAAAGAGAAACCGCGCTGGCGCGGTTTCAGATTATGTTCAGGCTCTTGGCCACTATCACTGCCGCGAACACGAGCGATATCGTGTTCACGACCTTGATGAGCGAGTTCAGCGCAGGTCCGGCGGTGTCCTTGAGCGGGTCGCCGACCGTGTCGCCGACTACCGCTGCCTTGTGGACGTCGCTGCCCTTGCCCCCGAAGTTGCCCTGCTCGATGTACTTCTTGGCATTGTCCCATGCCGCGCCAGAAGTCGTCATCATGAGTGCCATCATGAGGCCGCTCGCTATGACGCCTGCCAGGAGCCCGCCTAGCGCAGCCGGGCCGAACAGCAGCCCGACCACGAGCGGACTGAGCACTGCCAGAAGCCCTGGCACAGCGAGTTCGCGCAGCGCGGTAGCCGTGGATATGTCCACGCACTTGGCATAATCCGCGCGGCCGGTGCCTTCCATCAGGCCCTTTATCTCACGGAACTGCCTGCGGACCTCCTCCACTATCTGGAACGCCGCGCGCCCCACGGCCAGCATGAGGAAGCTGGAGAACAGGAACGGCAGCATCGCACCGATGAAAAGGCCCATCACGACGGCAGGGGAGAGCAGGTTTATCACCGTAAGGTGCACGGCCCCGGCATATGCCACGAAGAGCGCGAGAGCGCCCAGCGCCGCACCGCCGATGGCGAATCCCTTGGTGGTTGCTTTGGTGGTGTTGCCCACGGCATCGAGTTCGTCGGTTACCTTCCTGACCCGCTCCGGAAGACCTGCCATCTCGGCTATCCCTCCGGCGTTGTCTGTTATCGGGCCGTATGAATCGATGGCGATTATCATCGCGCTCAGCGAGAGCATCGCGGATGCTGCGAGCGCCACGCCGTAGAGGCCTGCGGCCACGAAGGACACCAGTATGGCGCCCACGATGACCAGCACCGGGAGCGCTGTCGCCTCCATGCCCACGGCGAGCCCGGCGATGAGGTTGGTGCCCGCGCCCGTCTTCGCCGCGGTAGCCACATCGCGCACCGGCTTATGCTCGGTAGCGGTGTAATACTCGGTTATCATGAACAGGAGCAGGGTCACCACCACGCCGATTATCACGGTTGCGAACAGCGCCGTCGTAGCTACGCCCAATCCGACTGCATTGTAGGTCAGGTACAGGTAGGACAGCACCAGCATCACCAGTGCAGCCCCGAGAATGCCCTTGTAGAACGCAGGCATTATCCGCTTGTCCTTCCCTATGGACACTAACAGCGAGCCTACGATGCCTGAAATCCCTCCGAGGGCTGCGATAGCCAGGGGAATCTGGACGAAGCCGCTGCCGAGCGAGAGCCCGATGAGCATCGCGGCTATTATGGTGACTACGAACGACTCGAAGACGTCCGCGGCCATGCCTGCGCAGTCGCCCACGTTGTCTCCGACGTTGTCCGCTATGACCGCCGGGTTGCGCGGGTCATCCTCAGGTATGCCCTTCTCCACCTTGCCGACCAGGTCAGCGCCCACGTCAGCCGCTTTGGTGTATATGCCGCCTCCGACACGCGCGAACAATGATATGAGCGAGGCGCCGAATCCGAATCCTATGAGCGGCAGCAGGTTGCCGAAAATGAAGTAAAGCGACGCGACGCCGATGAGGCCAAGGCCCACCAGCGCCATGCCTGTGACCGCACCGCCCCTGAAGGCTACAGACAGCGCGTTCGCGATGCCGCCCTTTGCGGCCTCGGCCACGCGGACGTTGCTCCGCACCGAGACCTGCATGCCCAGGTAACCCGCGAGCGCGGAAGAGAGCACGCCGCAGAGGAAAGCGATGGCGGTCTGCACGTTGACGCCTATGGCGATTATGACCAGGAGCACGACCACTATGGGCGCGAGAGTCTTGTATTGCCTCATGAGGAAGGCGTTCGCGCCTTCCTGTATGGCTCTCGATATGTCCTGCATCTTTTCGCTGCCCGCAGGCGAGCGCATCACCCGATAGGAGAGGTATGCCGCGTAGAGCAGGGCGAAGATGCCGGCGGCCAGCGCCAGCAGAACCGGTTGCATTTCAATCATTCATATTCACCTTTTTGCATCTGGAAAAAACAGCTTTGACCAGATAGAAGATGTGAATATTTAAAAAGCAGGCGCAACGACTGCCGCTTTTAGAGATGCAAACGGCGGACACACACATATATAAAAGTAATTGCACTATTCAATGAATAGGAAAGCACTCCATGCAACGGTGATATGATGGGACTTTTTGACAGGATATTGGGAAAAAATGAACAATCGGACGTACCAGACTTGGAAGAAGTGATGCAGTCAGCAGATGGCGATGCGATAAGCCCCCCGGCGGACTTCTATGTCAAGAGGGTGGATCTGCGGAACGAGGGTGATGCGGACCTGGTTTTGAAAGAACTCGGTTCGAAGAACATCATAGTCCTGAATGTGATTCCGCTGTCGAAACAGCCGAACCGGCTCAAGGGCATCGTGTCGAAGCTCAAGGTGCACTCGGGAAAGATAAACGGCGACATAGCGCTGCTTTCCAACGACATGATAATACTGACGCCGGCGAACGTGAAAATCGTGAAGTCGAAGCCGAAAGCCAAGCCCGGCGCGACCATGATAGAGTGAATCTTTTTTCCATTCTGTTTTCTTCTTTTCATCCTTATTTTCCTTTTTTCTGCATCGCTTGTTCCTGCTCCGTATCTGCTTGGCAATCAGGGAGTAGTGGTCGGCCCTTCGAATGCCGGGTTCACCAGCCGTATGAACAGTTCGCCGAAAATCTTGTCCTGGCGCAGGTCCACGGATTCGTTCTGCATCAGGTGCAGGAGGCAGAGCAGGGTATAGACCGTTCTTCGCAGGTCATATCCTTCGGTCAGCCGGGAGAAGAGCGACCAGCCTTCGCTGTCCGTACCGGCCCTGACGCGTTCCAGCACATCCGAAAGGTCATGCTCTATATCGTGCTCGGGCAACTCCAGGTCCACCATTTCCACTATGGAGCCGCGCGGCACGCTGACGCGCTCGCCCGTATCGTATTTTATCATCCGCTCCATCTCGCCGAGGAGGTCCTCGGCGGTTATCTGGCGCTTGGGAGGGATGCGTGATGAGAGGGTGAGCAGGGGCAGCTGCTCCACGCCGGTACCGGTCGCTTCGGCCTCGGGCATGAATTCGGGCAGTTCTGACTGGTAGTTGAGGAACTTGAGATAATTGCTCTTGTATTTGAGGAGTATGGCCGCTGCCAGTATGACGTTGGCAGGCACGACGAAATCCATCCGCTCCATTTCCTTTATCCGCTTGAGAAACGCATCGGACAGCACCACCAGGTCTATGTTCCAGGGATCCACAGTGTCGGAAGCTATAAGGTCCAGCAGTATCTCTTTCCAAGTGGGCTTCGTCACCATGCGCTCGAGGTAGGAGAACGACTGTATGGGCGGGGCGCGCTTATGGCCCTCGCTCTCGTGGCTGGACGCTGAATCGATGGGAGGTTCGTCCATGCTCGTTTTATATACCTTTATTCTTATATAGTTAGCGGGGAGCAACAAAACAATGAGGGAGCAATATGGAGATAAAAAAGACCCTGATACTGGATTGCGCCGAGCAGGCATCGAAAGCCCTGCCCCGGCTGATGGATGCGCCTGCGGTGATAGTCACCAGGAACGGCAGGTACTTCGGACTGATAGACCACCGCAGCTTCGCGGGGCAGGGCATACGGGATCCGAGCACGGTGAAGTGCGAGAACGTGATAGTGAAGCCTCCGGTGCTGAGCGAAACCACCGGCGTCATCGAACGTATCAATGCGTTCATGCTCGGCCATTTCAAGGCGCTGCCGGTGGTAGGCAAGGACGAACGGCCGCTCGGAATAACCACGCGCATAGAACTACTGCAGGACCTGCTCGACGGAAAGCTCATTCCAAATGAGAACCTGCCGGAGCTCATGAGTTCGCCGGTTTACACTATTGACGCCAGCGAAACCACCGGAAGGGCCATAGGCATCATGAAGGAGAAGAGCACCAATCGGCTGGTGGTGATGAGCAATGGCTATCCCACCGGGGTCGTGTCCGATTTCGACATCGGCTCGTGGGTGACAAGGCCCAACATGCCCACGGACAGGAAGAGCAAGGAGCAGCCCAATATAACCGTGCGCGATATGCACATATCGGAGTTCCTGCGGCCGGATATAACATCGGTGGAGCAGGATACGGGCCTTCATGACGTGGTCCGGCGTATGGTGGAGAAGGGCGCATCCACGGTCCTGGTGACGGCAGATAAGAAGCCGGTTGGCGTGCTCTCGGCCATCGACATATTCAAGAAGATAAAGGAGGTCTCCGAGGCGCCGGAGGAGATTTCCATATCCGGTCTGGACGAGGACGACATAGGCATGTATCCGCACATAAACGAGAAGATACGCCACGTGCTCGGCAAGTTCACGAAAACGTTCAACATCCGCAGCGTGAGCGTGCATGTGAAAGAGCAGAAAAACACGTCAGTGGTCAGCGTCCATATGGAGACCGACGACGGGCCGCTCAGCATAAGGGAAGAGAGGAAGTCGCTGAGGGAGACCGTGGACGAGGTCTCTTCGGAACTGGAGAAGGCTCTGCGCAAGAAGAAGGACATGCGCAGCCTCAAGCCCAGAGGGACTGACTAATACTAGTCAAGGAGATGATGAGATGAGAGGACAGATAAGCACGGAATTGATGGTGATTGTCGCGCTGGTGCTGCTGATTTTCATACCGCTTCTTGTGCTCGTTTATTTCAAGGCCAATGAAGCGAACCAGCAGATAGCGGCGTACCAGGCCGAGTTGGCGGTATTCAGGATCGCATATCTTGCCAACGCCGTGGGAAGCCTGGGCACCAACACCTCGGTCACGACCGACGTCTACCTCCCCCAGAATCTCATGAGCTTCTGGACGAACAGCAGCGGCATGGGCGGGGAAATGGATATGCAGGTGAACACGCCCCAGGGGCCGAGCGACATCGTGGAAATTGTCGACTATCCTGTGGCCAACCCCGGAATCCTCGCAAACCAGGCGAACGCGGGCGGGCAGATAAAGCTGCTGATAACGTCCCAATTCGATACCAACACCAACAAGGCCTTGCTCAGCATAACGAAGGTATCGGGCTGAAACGTTCTTCGTTTTTTTCTTATTTTCTATTTCTTAGTCCCAGAACTCGTTATCCACGTATAGCGGCTTTCCAGCCATTATAACGGTACGGACCCGGCCCTTGAGCTTTTTGCCCTCGAACGGGCTCCACCTGCATTTGGTCTCGAATTCTGCCGCGTCCACGGTCCACTCCATCTTCGGGTCCGCAATGGTAATGTCGGCAACGCACCCCTTCTCCAGCCTGCCCTTGCCTTTGAGGCCGAATGCATCGGCCACTCGGCTGGACATGCGCTCTGCCACCCACGTCCGCTCCAGCAGCCCCTTCGCGCAGGCATCCAGCATGAGCGCCAGGCTCGTCTCCAGGCCGGGAAATCCTGCTGCACCGGCCTTTTTGTCCGCGATGGTGTGGGGTGCGTGGTCCGTGGCTATGCAGTCGACGCTTCCGAGCGCCTTCCACAGTCCGATGCGTTCCTGCTCGCTGCGCAGGGCCGGATATACCTTTCCGCATGGGCCGAGCCGCTCCAGGTCGTGCTTCGAAAGGAACAGGTGGTGCGGCGCGACTTCGACGCTGCAGAGCTTCCA
>Ga0326728_10012139_pt1 | contig 19285 bp, 14 predicted proteins | sample MB3enrmetagenome_FD_207602 | JGI IMG/M metagenome (GOLD analysis project Ga0326728, IMG submission 207602) | Lab enriched peat soil microbial communities from McLean, Ithaca, NY, United States - MB31MN | ecosystem: Environmental > Terrestrial > Soil > Wetlands > Peat | place: USA: New York... | reverse complement strand
ATTTGAAATTTTCGGAAGGGGGCAACCGCCGGCCACTCGAACAGGAGAACCACAAAAGGCTCACGTCGGCTCTTCAGAAAATTTCAAATATCTTTGGCTAGGATTAAGATTAAGATTAGGATTAGGAGGGGATGCCGGCAAATTCCGTCCTTTTTGACTTTCGACGGCGATTCCTCTAGTTTGCCGGGCACAATGAATGTCATCTCGCACTGCGATGCGGATTTTGCCGCGCAACTCCAGCGCATGCTTGCCCCTGCCAGCCTGTTCGACCCCGCCATCGAGCAGCAGACCCGCGCCATCATCGAAGCGGTGCGGACGCGCGGCGACGAGGCGCTGGCCGAATTGACCCAACGCTTCAATGGCGCCCGTCTCAGGCCGGACCAATTCGCCGTCAGCCAGGCGGAATTCGTGGCGGCTTCCTTGCAAGCCGATGATTCTCTACGCGCCGCCATCGCGGAGACGGCCAAAAATGTCACGGCCTTCGCCAGGCGCTCGCGCCGGCGCAATTGGACGATGCGCAACAGCCACGGCGCCATGGTGGGCGAGAAGTTTGATCCCTTTTTGCGCGTCGGCATCTACATTCCGGGCGGCGCGGCGCCGCTGGTTTCAACGGCGCTCATGACCCTGCCCCAGGCCCGCGTGGCCGGCTGCCGCGAGATCGTCGTCTGCACGCCTTGCGACCGCGAGGGGCGCGTCAACCCGGCGCTCCTTCACGCCGCGCGCGGGGCCGGGGCGACGGAGGTTTACCGGATCGGCGGGGCGCAGGCGATCGTGGCGATGGCGCTGGGGACGGCCACGATTCGGAAAGTCAATAAAATTTTCGGCCCCGGCAACGCTTTCGTTGTGGCGGCCAAACGCCTTCTTTTCGGTCATGCGGCGATGGATCTGCTGCCGGGGCCAAGCGAGTTGCTTGTGCTCGCCGACGAAACGGCCACTGCCGCCTTCATCGCAGCGGACCTGCTGGCCCAGGCCGAGCACGGTTCCGGCCATGAGCGCGTGTGGCTGCTGACGCCTTCCGACAAGATTTTGCGCGCCACGCAAAACGAGATGAAGCGCCAGCTTCCGAAACGCGCGCGCCGGGAGTTCATCGAACGGTCCCTGGCCCGCAACGGCTGGCTGGTCCGGGTTGCCAGCCTGGGGCAGGGGATTGAACTGGCCAACCAGCTTGCTCCCGAACACCTCGAACTGATGTGCCGCGATGCGGGGCGCATCGTCCCGAAACTCGTCACGGCGGGCGCGATCTTCGTGGGCAACCATTCTCCGGCGGTGTTGGGCGATTACGTGGCCGGGCCGAGCCACGTGCTTCCCGCCGGCGGAACGGGCGCCAGCTTTGCGGGATTGACCGTGGATCAATTCCAGCGTCGCACCAGCATTGTCGAGTATAAAAAGTCCGCCTTGAAAAAGGCGATGGGCGCGCTCGAAGAATTTTCGGAGGTCGAGGGCCTCGACGCCCATGCCTGGTCGGCCCGGCTTCGCCTGGGCGCCAAGGGGAAAGGGCGGCGTTAAATCGTCAAGTTCTCTTGTAATGCTTATTATGTATCGCTCGTTCAGGAATGCGTGTATTGTTGCCGGCTATGAAGACACGTTTGATGGCGGTCTGGCTCAGTGTGATCACGTCGAGTATGTTTGCAGCCCCCTTTTCCGATCTGAGTTTTGAGGCGGCGTGCAAAGAGGCCGCGCAAGCCAAGAAGATCCTTTTGGTTGATTTTTACACCACTTGGTGCGGCCCGTGCAAAATGCTCGATAAGAACACCTGGACCGATGCCGCCGTGATCGAGTTGCTGCAACAAAAAACCGTGGCGTTGCGCATTGACGCGGAAAAGGAAGCCGCCCTGTCCAAACGCTACAAGATCGAGGCCTATCCGAGCGTGCTGCTCATCAACCCCGATGGAACGGAACTCGATCGGCTGGTCGGTTATCGCGACCCGAAGACGTTTCTGGCGGACTTCAACGCCGCGATTGGGGGAAAGGACTCGGTCAGCCGCGCCCGGGAAAAATTGACGGCTGCGGGAACCAATGATCCCAGCGCCCGAATGCAGTACGGCGCGGCGCTGGCGCAAAAAGGCGAGGATGCCGAAGCCCTGGCGGAATATCTCTGGTGTTTTGATCACGGCGCGGAGGCCAGTCCCGCCTTTTCCGGCGTGCGCCTGAGTTTCTTATTGACGTACATCAAAAATCTGTCCGCCCACTATCCGCCGGCCCTGCAAGCGCTGGAATCCCGGCGCGATGAGCGCCAAGCCAAGGTGACCGCCGGTTCGGCCGATCTGCAGACGGTTCAGGAGTTGATTTCGCTCAATGGCGCGCTCGGCCAAAAGGAGAAGAACTTCGCTGTCTTTGACCGGCTTCCTGCCGGCAACCCGGGAAGAGATTTTATTTTAAGGATGTGCGCGGACCAGTTTTTGGAAGCCAAACGGTACGCGGACGTTCTCCAGGGGACAGATGGGAAACCCGCCTTCAAAAAAGCGGTGGATCAGTTTGACAAAGCGTTGGGGTCAATGGGCAAGGACAACCCAATGAGAGATCGAATGGAAGAGACCTTGCGTATGTTGACGGTCCGGGCCGGCGCGAACGGTTTTGAAGCCCTGGCCGGTCTGCAGCGAAATCAGGACGCCAAAGACTTGGCCGGGCAAATTTTCAAGTTTGATTCTTCGCAGGCCACGCGCGATTCCCTTGCCCAGGCGGCGGAACGGGCCGGAAACGCCGAATTGGGCCGATTTGTCAAGCAATGACCGGCGTCATTGGCGGTCTGCCTGCCGGAAATAATCCTCGTCAGCGGCGGCGGGGGAACCCTACATTCTCCGCTTTGTTGGAAATGACGAAACAAAAAGACATTCGCCAATGAACGCACCTGACCCACTTTCGCAACCCGCGGCGACTGATTATGAATTGCCGCTGGGCGGCTTCAAGGGCACGCCGGAGGAAAAAGACCGGCAGTGGTTCGAGCAGTGTTATCGTGGCGATTCCCAGCTTCAACTCACCCTGCGCGCCGTCCTCATGGGCGGCATTCTCGGCATGTTCACCGCGGTGTCCAACCTCTACACCACGCTCAAAATCGGCTGGAGCTTCGGTGTCTCCATCACCGCCTGCATCATCTCGTTCGTGGTCTGGAATGCCATCTGCTCGCTGCTTCGCGGGCGCGTTTCGCGCATGAGCGTGCTGGAAAACAACTGCATGCAGTCCACCGCCACCGCGGCCGGCTCCTCCACCGGCGCGACTCTGGCCACCGCGCTGGGCGCGCTGCTCCTGATCACCGGCGTGCATCAATCCTGGCCGGTGGCGTCGTCGTTCGTGCTCTTTACCGCCGCCCTGGGCGTCTTTCTGGCCATTCCGATGAAGCGCCAGATGATCAACCACGAGCAACTTCGTTTCCCCACAGGCATTGCCACGGCGACAACGCTGCGCAGCCTTTACTCAAGAAGCGGCGAATCCTTGAAACAGGCCTACTCGCTGCTTCTCGCGCTGGCCGCAGGCGCCCTCATCGGCCTGCTGCACACTTACAGCAACTTGGTGGATCAATTGAAATCGAGAAACCGTTTGCCCGAGTGGCTGGGAAAACTATCCAATTGGCTTTTTCTGCGGGACCAGTTTGACTTCGCCGGCTTGCTCAATCCCCTGGCCCGGGGGCACATGCAGGGACTGGCCTTTGAGCCGAGCGTGCTTCTCGTCGGCGCGGGCATGATTACCGGCTTGCGCGTTTCGCTCTCGATGTTCGCCGGTTCAATACTCCTTTACTACGTCGTCGCTCCGTACCTCGTCTCGTACGACGCCGCCCATGCCGCCATGGCCGGATTCATGCCGTCCTTCGAAATCAGTGCCGACGGCGATTTCTATCCCGTCCGCTGGTCGTTGTGGGGCGGAACGGCCCTGATGGTTTTTTCCAGCCTCACCCAGGTGGCCTGGAACTGGCGCACGGTCATGCGCGCCTTCTTCATTTTCAAAAAGGAGGAACGCGCGGCCATCCACGACGCCGTGGACGCCGTTGAAGTGCCCAACTCTTGGCTCATCATCGGCCTCATCCCCATCACCATCGGCCTGATCATTGTGCAATTCTTCGCCTTCCATATCGCCGTCTGGCTGGGGCTGCTCTCGGTGGCCTTTTCGTTCGTCGTTTCCCTTGTCGCCTGCCGCGCGACTGGAGAAACGGACCAGACGCCCATTGGCGCGATGGGCAAGGTGACGCAGCTCCTCTACGCCGTGCTGCCCGGCGCCAAAGGCATCGCCTCCATCAACCTCATGGCCGCCGGCACGACGGCGGCGGCGGCGGGCGCGGCGGCCGATTTGCTGACGGACCTCAAGAGCGGCTATCTTCTGGGCGCCAACCCGCGGCGCCAGTTTCTGGCGCAATTCTACGGCGTCTTCTTCGGCGTTCTGGCCGTTGTGCCCGCCTGGTATCTGATGGTGCCGGACAAAAAGTCGCTGGAGGCCTTCAACCCGCCCGCGACCAACATGTGGAAAGCCGTTGCGGACCTCCTCACTCAGGGCGTCAGCCACCTTCCTCAGACGGCGCTCACCGCCGTCGTCATTGGGGCCCTGGTGGGCATGACGCTGCCGTTGCTGGAAAAACTGTGGCCGCGCACCGAGCCTTATCTGCCCTCGGCGATGGGGTTGGGCCTTGCTTGGGTGGTGCCCTTTCAAAACAGTTTTTCCTTTGTCATCGGCGCGGCGATCCTGACTGCCTGGCAGAAATGGAACCGGAAAAACTCCGACACCTTTGCCATTCCCATTGCCTCCGGCCTCGTCGCCGGCGAATCGCTCGTGGCGGCCTTCATCGCCATCGCCTGCACCTTGGTGGGAATCCTGACGATGAAGTGAATGATCACTCCTCTTCGCGTCCCGCCTCACGCACGCGGATGAACCGCCGCAGCGAAAGCAATCCCACTGGCGCGATCAGGCTGGTCAGGGCCAGCATCAGCCACAATGTCTGCGAATGGCGCGGGCCGTTTTCCGGGCAATACCGCGCGAGCAGCGCGCCCGAAAAGGTCCCGATCAACAGTTTGGCCAGCAAAAACGGCACGTAGGAAAGCGCACCGTAGGAGGCCTCCTGGCCCTTGGGCGCTATGGCCGCTGCGTACTCATAGACGCGCGGCGAGTAAAAGGCTTCCCCAAACGAGAACACGATGACAAAAAAGGCAATCATCACGTAATAAGGATGCACGCTGCCTTGCAGGCCCAGATACCAGTGGCCCACCAGATTCCCCGCCCACCCGTTGGCCGCCGCCGCGAACCACGCCGTGGGCATCGCCATGATGAACACCGATGCCGCGGAGAGCAGCCCGCCCACAATGACCATCGTGTAGGCGGAGAACCTCTGCGTAAGCGCGCCCACCGCCGGCACCAGGAAAATCACCACGATGCTGTTGATGGCGAACAATCTTCCCACCGGCGCCCCGGCCCCCAATTCGCGGATGCCAAAAGTCGGATATCCGTAATACATCCACATTAAAATCAGTTTCACGAAGGCAATCAACATGAGGAACGCCAGCAGCCGGTAAAAACCGGACTGCATCAGCAGTTTGCCGAAAAGCCGGATGGTTTCCTTGCAGGCCTCCAGCATCGTCAGGCCGATGGAATCCAGGATGTTCCGCTTGGGATGCCTGGGTGTCAGCGCGGTCAGTTTCAGTCCCTCATCGGTCGCCTCCGCCCCCTCCCGCATCAGGCAAATCAAGGGCAGGATCATGATCTCCAGGATCAAGCTGGCCAGGAAAAGCGTCCGGTAAGCGGAGAGGCTCAAGCCGGCCAGATTGAGATGTCCGTACTCTTTCAACCCCTGTCGCACATAATCGAACAACCACGCCGCCACCAGGAACCCGACATTCATCATCGTATAGACGATGGAGAAGGAGATGGATCGTTGCCGGGTGTTGGAGTAACGGCGCACAGCCGCCACCAGCACCGGCCCTCCCAGCGCTTCGCCCGCCGCCAGCACCAGCAATCCCCCACTCAGCGCCAGCCAGCGCGCCGTCGTCAAAACCATCACCGAGCGCGCCACGATGCACAGGCCGGTGCCAAGGAAAAGCGTCCGGCGGAATCCCAGCACGTCCGTCAACGACCCCACCAACAGCGTGACCACCGTCATCGAAAGCGACCACGCCGCCACCAGCGGGAGGGCCTGCTTGTCGTTGTAGCCCAAGTCGCTTCGCAGCCAGAGGACCAGGGTCGGATTGGTGACGCCATAAGCGGCGATGCCAAGAAATTTAATCGCAAAGACGATCCACAATTCCGGAATCGCGTCCTTGAGGACGGCGAATTTGGCCAGCAAGCGGAGCAGGGCCGGTTTGGCATGGCCGTCCGCGCCCGCATTTGAAACCGGAGTTGTCATCAGCGCCGCAAGATCAAACGCCACTTCCGCCCGCTGGTAAAGGAAGATTCCCGGCCAGAGCTCCAGATGTCGCTGCCCAACAAGGGAAGGGCAGGGGAGGGCAGTATTTCAACCAGCGGCGCATATTCTTCAGACAATTTCCAGGGAAGCCGCCGTACCCGCCGGCATTGTCGTTAAAGTGGGATTGGAAAAACGCTTCCAATTCCTGTCGTTCCATGGCAACCTCCCACCCGGCGTAGCGAAGATAATCGGAGACCGTTACTATGTACCTACAGAAGATCATTCTGAAGAACATCAAGTGCTTCAAAGAACTGGAACTTGATTTCAGCGTGGACCTTGATCACCAAGATCTGATGAGGGAGGGCACGAGCGTACGACGCTGGACCACACTGTTCGGAAAGAACGCATTGGGAAAGAGTACTTTGTTGCAGGCGATGGGCGCGGTGCTCGCCGGACCGAGCGCCATGCGAGAGCTATTGCCTGTGGCTGAAGGGTGGTTGCGCGTTGGGGATCCCTACGGAGAGATTTATGCCGAGCTATTGTGGAGCGAAGGCGATGCGGCTCCGCGGGGGCCAAAGCGATGGAAGCCTTACGTGATGCAGTACCTGGTGAGCGGCAGCGACCCCGGCAAACTGCCCGCATCTGTTGCGGAGAAGCCTACAGTAGCAGAGATGGTTCCCTGGTCGGGAGACCCGGGCGCAACCAAGGCCGACGCCAAGACAAGACAACGGGATCAGAATACCAAGGATCGGCGGCTCTTGCAGGAAACCGCGTATGCCGAGAGCACGCAAGGATGGCTGGCTTGCGGCTATGGCCCCTTTCGCCGTCTGAGTGGAGGCTCTGAGCAGGCCAATTCCATTGTCTCCGCTGGACGCCGGGCCGCAAGGTTTGTGACGCTATTCCGGGAGGATGCGGCTCTGACCAATGCCAGCAAATGGCTAACGGATCTGCACAACGCGGCCCGTGAGCATGACACGCGAAGCCGCAAGACACTCGAAATTGTCAAACACGCGCTGGCGGCGAAGTTGTTCCCTGAACAGGCCGAACTGGCGGTGACGGCCAAATCCGCCTTTCTCAAGCGGAACGGCAGCACGGAAATTCTATTCCAGAACTTGAGCGATGGCTACCGCAGCATGTTGGCGTTGAGCATTGACCTGCTCCACTGGTTGACCGAAGCGTTTCCCAACGCAGAGAATCCACTTAACTGCCCTGGCGTTGCGCTGATTGACGAATTGGACACCCACCTCCATCCACTGTGGCAACGGATGATTGGCCACTGGCTGCGCGACAAGTTCCCGAACATCCAGTTCATTATCGCCACCCATAGCCCGTTCATCGCCCAAGTGGCCGACCCGGAATCCGGAGTGGCCGCACCAGAAGGGGAAGGACTTGGCCCCAGCTTGGGCAATATTCGGCTGAAAGAAACGGCGCAAGGCGTGATCGCTGAACCGAGCGCCGAGGCCGCCCGGTTGCTGGGACCGGAACAAATTCTCCAATCGGACTTGTTCGACATGTCCACCGTGCTTGCGCCACAGATTGAGCAGAAATTGGAACGATTCGACCAGTTAGCGCAAAAGCAGACGGCCCGTACTCTAAGTCCCCAGGAATCCGAGGAATTGAAGGATCTGCAACTGGAATTGGAACTTCTTCCCGCCGCACCCACATCGCGCGGGCGGGAGGCCGGAGCAGTCTTGCGTAGAGCCGTCCAAAAACTCGCAGGGAAAATCGGCGATATTGAATGATCAGAGTCAACAGAGGAGATGCGCCAGTGGGGTTTGCAAACCGGGCCCGCGCTTGGAAGGCCCGGTTTGCCGGGTATCGCCGCCGGCAACCAAATATCACCGCGGCCGCTGTTTGGAGCAATCTGCGCGGGGACATTGCTGCTGATGCTGATATCCTGGCGCAAAGGTTTCATCGGAAATGCGCCTATTGCGAGGCCAAGCCCGGCCATGTTTCCCATCCTCACGTTGAACATTTCCGACCAAAAGGGCAGCGTCGCTTTGAAGGCAAAATGTTTGACTGGAACAATTGGCTTCTATCCTGTGGCATCTGTAACGAACAGAAATGGAAGCATTTTCCGGAGGAGGACGGCAGGCCGCTACTCTTGAACCCAGCGGAGGAAGAGCCATCCACCGATTTGCGCTTTATTGGATCTCATCTGCGCGGTGTGACCAAGAGAGGCAAGAAGACGGTTGAACTCGTGGAATTGGACCGCTTGCTCCTGCGCAGCGAGCGCGAATCCTGGTTGAATTTGGTAGGTTGCTTGCTCTGGCTCTGGGTTACAGCCGCCGACGAAAACGTGCGTCAAACGTGCCGGGAACACTTGATCTGGACTATGCAGGACGATGCCCCCTTTGCAGGAATGACACGAGCTTACCTGGGGCAGAAATGCCCGAAACTTGCAAACCCTGCCGCACCCCATCCATACCTCGCAGAAGGCAACCGACTGGAGCATATTCGGGAGTTGGTGGAACAGCGAACGGCAGAGTTGCAGCGTCTCGAGTAAGTCCCAACTTACGCCCTGGCCAAAGGCATCACCCAACTCATTATCAAGTTTTTCCCTTTTCGCCGGGCGGGTTCATCCTTATGTTGTTTGGAGCGCGACTCGCACAATGGACGCCGCACATATAAGAAATTTCAGCATCATCGCCCATATTGATCATGGGAAGACGACTCTTTCCGACCGCCTCCTCCACCGCACCGGCACCATCACCACTCGCGAAATGGAGGAGCAATTCCTCGATTCCATGGACCTGGAACGGGAACGGGGCATCACCATCAAGGCCCATCCGGTCACCATGCGATACACGGCCAGGAATGGCGAAACCTACGAGTTGAACCTCATTGACACCCCCGGTCACGTGGATTTCTCCTACGAAGTTTCCCGCAGCTTGAGCGCCTGCGAAGGGGCGCTGCTGATCATTGACGCCGCCCAGGGGGTGGAGGCGCAAACCGTCGCCAACGTCCACCTGGCCACCAAACAGAATCTGACCATCATCCCCATCATCAACAAAATTGACCTCCCTCACGCCGACATCCCCGCCACCAAATTGCAAATGGAGGACATCCTGGCCATTCCCAGCGACACGGCCATCCTGGCCAGCGCCAAGGAAGGCATCGGCATTGACGACATCCTGGAAGCCATCGTCCAGCGCATCCCCGCCCCCAAGGCGACCGGCGCGCCCAGCGTGCAGGCGCTGGGATTCGATTCTTATTTTGACACCTACAAGGGCGTCGTCACCCACGTGCGCGTCTTCAACGGCGAGTTGCATCCGGGCATGCATGTCCAATTGCTCCATTCGGGCAAAAGCGTCGAGATCAAGGAAGTCGGCAGCTTCAACCCCAAGCCTTACGTGCGCGACAAATTGGAGGCGGGCGAAACGGGCTACATGACGGCCAACATCAAAAGCCCAAAGGACGTCAAAATGGGAGACACCATCACCGACGCCCGCCATCCTTCGCCGGCGCTGCCCGGCTTCAAGGAAATCCATCCGATGGTCTTCAGCGGGCTTTATCCCATCAACACCGCCGATTACGAGCACCTCAAGGCCAATCTGGCCAAATTGCAACTGAACGATTCGGCCTTTGTTTATCAGCCCGAAAGTTCCGTTGCCCTGGGCTTCGGCTTCCGTTGCGGTTTCCTGGGCTTGCTCCACCTGGAAATTGTCCAGGAACGCCTCCGGCGCGAGTACGACATGGACATTATCGCCACCTATCCCAGCGTCGTCTATCGCGTCGTCATGACCGACGGCACGGTCAAGGAGATTGACAACCCGGCTTTCCTCCCGGAACCCAATTACATCGAAAAAGTCGAAGAGCCGATGATCTTCGCCTTCGTCATCTGCCCCAATGAATACATCGGCGACATCATGGCCTTGATCACCGAGAAACGCGGCGTCGTGGACCACACGGAAACCCTTGACCCCCGGCGCGTGATGCTGACCAGCACGGTGCCGCTGGCTGAAATTCTTATTGACTTCCACGACCGCATCAAAAGCATCACCCGCGGCTTCGGCTCGATGGATTACGAGCACGCCGGCTACCAAGCCTCCGACATGGTCAAGCTGGACGTCCTGGTCAACGGCGAATCGGTGGACGCCTTTTCCTGCATCGTCCATCGCTCCAAAGCCGAGGGCCGCGGACGCGCCCTGGCCGCCAAGCTCAAGGAAGTCATCCCGCGCCAGCAATACCAGGTCGCCATCCAGGCCGCCATCGGCGGCAAAGTCATCGCCCGCGAAACCGTCAGAGCCTTGCGCAAGGACGTCACCGCCAAGTGTTACGGGGGCGACATCACCCGCAAACGCAAATTGCTCGAAAAACAAAAAGAAGGCAAAAAGCGGATGAAATCCTTCGGCTCGGTCAATATTCCACAGGAAGCCTTTATTGAAGTGCTCAAAGCCTGATCCATTCCATTATGAAATTACGTTGGTTCTTTTCCGCCACCTTTCGCCAAGCCACCGACTTGTGTCATCACGTCCGGAAGCTCCTCAACGCGCAGCGCGACATCCTCTCCCCACAGGCCCTGGCCGCGCTCCAAACGGCTTTGCGCGACACCAGGGCCGCCATGGACTCCGGGGCGGGCGCCGCCGACTTGCGCAAACAGATGGAGAGCCTGGAAAAAACCGCCACAAAATGGATCAAACCCTACCCTAACGCCGAGTGGCGCGACAACGTGGAGGTTTTTTTGGTGGCCATCGTTGTCGCCATGGGCATCCGCACGTTCTTCCTCCAACCCTTTAAAATCCCCACCGGCTCGATGCAGCCCACCCTCTACGGCGTCACGATCAAGGATTGCCGGGGCGATCCGAACTTCAAAATGCCGGGCTTTCTGGGGCGGACTTACGAATTGCTGGTTCACGGCAGGATATACCATCAATTTATCGCTTCGCAGGACGGGCAGGTCGTCCGCGTCGGCCCTGTGGATCATTCCCTGCACATTGTCAACCGGCAAACCTTTTGGGTGCAATACGCCGGCGGCGGCCCGGAGGTCCCGATCACCCTTTGGTGCGGGCCTGACGATCCAGCCACTCAGGCCCGCTGGCTGGAACCGCCTTGGTTCTTTCACAAAGGCGATCCGATCTTATGTTTCAAGGAAACCACCGGCGACCATCTGTTCGTGGACCGCCTCACCTACAATTTCCGCCATCCGCGGCGCGGCGAAATCATCGTCTTCAAGACCAGGGGCATCGAGCGCCTCGCCAGCTTCATCGGCGATAAGGACCAGTTCTACATCAAGCGCCTGATTGGTTTGCCCGGCGACTCCGTAAGCATCGGCGATGACCGGCACGCCCGCATCAACGGACTCCGACTGGATGCCGGCACGCCGCATTTCGCCAACGTCTATGGGTTCGACCCGAAAAAGGAGCCTGGGGAAAGTCAATACAGCGGTCACGTCCTGGCCGGCGATCCGCGCGCCCTGTTACGATCCCCCGATGATAGCATCCCTGTGCCGCCCAAGAGCTACCTTGTCTTTGGCGACAACACCGTCAACAGCCTGGACTCGCGCTATTGGGGCGCGCTCTCGGAGCAAAACGTCATAGGAACCTCCTTCTTCGTTTACTGGCCCATCACGTCTCGTTTCGGCTGGGGTCAACAGTAAAATCCCGCCTATTCGCCGTTATTCACAATCGCCTTTCGCACAATGTATGAAGGACTCCACTTTGACGAGTTCTTTTACGCCGCCTGTAAACAACAACACTTGCAACACCTCACGCTTGCCTTTGACATTGCCGCCCGGTGTCGCAGGATTTCCGGCAAGTTTGTGTAAGGATCATCCAAAGAACAACTCACGGGCCACTTGAATGAACTGCTCTCCCAGGCCCTCTACAAGGCCGAACGGGTCATTGCCAGGCCTCAGCGCGGCAAGCCACAACCAAAGACGAATTGGCCGCAAAGGAACACAAGAATCACAAAAAACAAAGAATGTAAGCTTCTGTCTTTGTGTGGCAATAATGTTTTTGAAAATGCAAAACTTTTCAGAATTGCACTGCAATGGGCGCGCGGCTGGCGGAAAGATCAGCGGGCCGCGCTCACTCGGTAGTACCGGTGGCTGGATCCAGCCGCCGATGGGTCCACGAAGACAAAGGGGGCGTTGGGAAGAAGACCAGTCTTCAGCGCCTGCCAGTGAATTAAATCGGTGGACATCTCCAGGAGATAGGCTTGGCCGGGTTGCCCGCTCAAGGTGAGTTGAACCTGCCCGCCAGGCGACACCGCCAGGCGCTCGATTTCCACATGGGCAGGGATGGTAACCGCCTTGGAATTGGTGACGGACTTCATGCTGGCAGTCAACGCTCCACTCACGTTGGATTGCGCCGCGCTTATGCTGTTGTTGGCCGGCGCGGCCGCCAGGGTACCGGCTTTGCGCGCCGTTACCGTCATCACGCCATCAACGAAAGTGATCGTGTAATTGGGACTTGTGGCGCCGCTGACATCTATGGGGTAACTACCTGGGGCACTCCTCGATGTGGCAGTGGTGGTGAGAGTCGGTTGAGTTGTCAATTTGGAAGATGTGTCGCCATTAACAAAACCACTGTAACTAGCCGTGAGCGTCGGAACCTTCGAGCCTTGGGTCATGGTTTGGTTGTTGGCGGTGATGGTGAGGGGGGCCTTCGACACCGTGAGCGTGCCGTTGACATAAGAAATCGCGTAGTTGGAATCCACGGCGCCGCTGGCGGTGATGGAATAGGTCCCCGCAGGACTGTTGGCAGTAGCGGTCGTGGTGAGTTTGGGCGAAGTCGTCAGGCTGGTTGCCGTGTCCCCGTTGACAAAACCCGAATAAGCGGCGGTCAAGGCCGGCAGGGCAGCGCCGTACAGCTTGCTTTGATTGTTGGCGGTGATGGTGAGGGGGGCTGGCGACACCGTGAGGGTGCCGTTGACATAAGAAGTGGCGTAGTTGGGATCAACAGCGCCGCTGGCGGTAATGGAATAGGCGCCCGCGGGACTGCTTGCAGTGGCCGTCGTGGTGACGCTGGGCGGAGTCGTCAGGCTGGCCGCGGTGTCCCCGTTGACAAAACCCGAGTAAGCGACCGTCAAGACCGGCAGGGCCGCCCCGTAAAGCTTGCTTTGGTTGTTGGCGGTGATGGTGAGAGGGGCTGGCGAAACCGTGAGGGCGCCGTTGACATAAGAAATGGCGTAGTTGGGATCCACGGCGGCGCTGGCAGTAATGGGATAGGCGCCCACGGGACTGCTTGCAGTGGCAGTCGTGGTGACGCTGGGCGGAATCGTCAGGCTGGCCGCGGTGTCGCCGTTGACAAAACCCGAGTAAGCGACTGTCAAGACCGGCAGGGCCGCCCCGTAAAGCTTGCTTTGGTTATTGGCGGTGATGGTGAGGGGGGCTGGCGAAACCGTGAGGGCGCCGTTGACATAAGAAATGGCGTAGTTGGGATCAACAGCGGCGCTGGCGGTAATGGGATAGGCGCCGGCAGGACTGCTTGCAGTGGCAGTCGTGGTGACGCTGGCCGGAATCGTCAGGCTGGCCGCGGTGTCGCCATTGGTAAAGCCAGCATAGCTGACCGCCAACGCCGGCAGCCCCGCTCCGTACAGCTTGTTTGTGTTATTAGCAGTAATGGTTAGAGGCGCCTTGAGAACGTCCACGGTCACCGAATCGGTCGCCACATTGTAATCGGTGGTATCCGCCGGCGTGAAGGTGACGGAGAGCACTTGCTTGCTGCCCGCCGGCAACACCGTGCCGGCCGGCGGGTTATAGGCAAATGACCCGGGAACATTCGCCGTGGCGTTCAACTGGCTGGCGCCCAGTGGCGTTCCATAACCGATGTTGGCCGGATTCGACCAGGTGATCACCACGTTGGAAGGTGCCGCAATTGAAACACTAGAACCAGATTGGCCAATCCTGCCGCTGACGGAGTATTGGCTGTTGCTGCTGGAGCCGCCGCCGCCGGCGACTTTGAACCCGTTGATGGAGTAGGATTGAGCGTGGATGGCGGGCAGTGACAACCACAAGCCGGCCATGATCATGAAAAATGTTCGACCGTAATTTTTCATTTTAAAAAAATCGCCCGGGATCCTTTTGGTTTCGTTCCATTAGTTGCCCGGAGCTGACGGGGTGCAAAGGGCGCCCTTCCAGTTGATGCGGCCGCCCGCGTTGGCGCCGCCCCGATGCAGCGCCATGCCTCGACGGCAGACGGCGCAGAGCGCGCCAGCCCATGAGAAGACTGACGACAGTTTTTTCATAAATTAACCTGTTCCGTTGTAGATGCTGAGCATTTCCGTGGCTGATAAGGCGCGATTATACACCCGCACGTCTTGAAAGGCACCCAGCCAGTAGCCCTGAATTGCAGTATCCTGGGCTGTGCAACCAACGAGCAAGGGCTGCGGACTGATCACCGGGTAATCAAAAGCCTGGGAAGTGACATCGGAATTGCCGTTATTGTAAAAGATGACAGAAGCGCCTGAGCCCGCCTGCGTCCAGCCGATGAACGCCCATGCGTTGAGCGTCAGGTGATACGGGCTGGCTTGGCTCCCGGTGCCGCTTGTGTTGCCATCGGTAAAAAAGCAGGCATAACCACTGGTGTTGACACCAAGGCAGGCATCGTAATTAGTGTCTGCATACTGGCCGTAATTACAGATCGCAATGCCACCGCTGCCACTGCCGGCAAAGGAGGTCGGGTAAACCCATGCACACATGGTGGAGGCGGCGCCGTCGTTGGTGATCCAGGAGACATTGCCGGTTTTCGCGTAATTGCTGGCAGTGTTCTGGACGGCGGTGCCGCCGCTGTGCCCGCTCACCCATGTCGGCGCACCATTCTGGAATGTGGCGTTGTAGCCGTTGCCGCTGGAATCGTAGAGCGTGCTGCCCGAACCTTCGTTGCAGGCCCATCTGGCGAACAGGCCGTTGGTGATGATGTTAATGGGGCTGGCGGCGGTACTTCCGATTGAGAAGGCACCAACGGCCTTGAAAGCGCCAGTGAGGCTCGGCTGGCCTTGCGCCAGATATTTGCCGGGCACATAGATCAACCCTCCCACGGCGACGCCCCAGGTTTTCAGGAAGTTTCGCCGATTGAGCTTGCGTATTATCAAATGCCGGGGTTTCATATCAGAAATTGAGGAAACTGCCTTTGGCCGTGAACCGGGAAGCGGCAGTGGAACTATAGTTGATGCGGCCGCCCGCGTTGGCGCCGCCCCGATGCAGCGCCATGCACCGACGGCAGACGGCGCAGAGCGCGCCAGCCCATGAGAAGACTGACGACAGCTTTTTCATAAATCAACCTGTGCCGTTGTAGATGCTGAACATTTCGGAAGATGCCAGAGTGCGCGAATAGACTCGAACATCCTGCAGGTATCCGGTCCATAAGCCGTTGATACTTGAATCGTTGTAACCCATGGCAATTTCAAAGGGCTGTGGGGAAGTAACAATCTGCGAATTAATGCCTCCCGCTCCCGGAGTGTAGGATGCCGAATTAAAATAATAATACACAGTTCCATTTGAGCCGCCGTTGAATGGAGCCACCGTAAGACCGATAAAGGACCATGTATTAAGGGGCGGTTTGTAGGTGCTCAGATTTCCCGTTGAACCGGGGCCATCTACCAAATCGCCAAGATAATTGCCTGTCGCATTTGAACTGACACCCAGGCAAACAGTATAATTTATGTCTGCCTTTTCTCCATAACTTAAAGCAGGATTGCCATTGCCGCCAACAGAGTCCCAGGCAGTCGGATAAACCCAGGCGCACATGGTGCAGGCAGACGTTACATTGGAGACAAAAGAGACGTTTCCGGTCAGGGCATAATTGGAGGACGCAAAACTGACCGCTGTTCCGCCGGAATGTCCAGCAACCCATCCGGGCGCGGACTGACAAGTGGCGTTGTAGCCGTTGCCGCTGGAATCGTAGAGCGTGCTGCCCGAGCCTTCGTTGCAGGCCCATCTGGCGAGCAGGCCGTTGGTGATGATGTTGACGGGGCTGGCGGCGGTACTTCCGATTGAGAAGGCACCACCGGCCTTGAAAGCGCCAGTGAGGTTCGGCTGGCCCTGCGCCAGATATTTGCCGGGCACATAGATCAACCCTCCCACGGCGACGGCCCAGGTTCTCAGGAAGTTCCGCCGATTGAACTTGCCTATTATCAAATGCCGGGGTTTCATATCAGAGATTCAGGAAACTGCCCTTGGCCGTGAACCGGGAAGCGGCAGTGGAGCTATTAGTGATATAAACAGACCATCCGGTAGTGCCAGTCTGATAACCCAAAGCGGTCCAACCAGCCGCGCCAAGAATCAAACTCAAAGTATCGGTTGGCGCTTTGAAGCCTGTCGTGCCTGCGAAGTTGGTGAAAACCACGGTATATGGATTTGCCCATGTCTCAAGCAGAGTCGTTCCATTGGCACTGAGAAAGGGAGTAAAGGTCACCGCTACCGCTTCATTTGTCCCGGCGCCGGGATTGTAAAGCCATGAATTAGTCATCACGAGCACGCCGGAAGATGACGCCACAAGGATTGGCCCGGCGGTGAAATCCCCCCAGGAATTGGTCGGCGTATTGGTGGCGCAGTTGTAAACCGCAATTTGAGAAGCCCCAAACCCGGACATGGTGGTTACTATGTTGGTGTTGTAAAGCGTTCCCAAGTTTGTCGTCAGGCCATTCGCCGGCGCCAGTGTAAGGCCCCCGGTAACGGAACCATAAATGGTATTGGCACTGCCGGTGCCCGTGATTGTGCCGGCATTCAGAGTACTGGACACAATATTGCTGGCGTTCACGCTGCTGTTGGCTCCAAAAAGGTAGGCGGTCGAGCCACTGGCAGTGTTGGTGAACCCATTGGCCGTCAGCGTGAAGATGTTGCCCAGGATGATGTCAAGCAAGTTGGTGATTCCGTAGCCGGCTCCGTTCACGTTGTTCGTCAATGGAGTTTGAGCGCCGCCGGCGCCACCCCCCGATGAGGCGATGGCGACGGTTTGATTCGGCGCGGTGCCGTTGGTGGTGAATATTATATTGGCTCCAGGTGTGATCGGATAGACCTGGCCTCCACCCAGCGCGAATGTGTTGGCCAGACTGACGGCGAGCGCGTTGTTATTGGTGAGCACACCCGTGACAGCCCCGGAGAGGCCGTCCACGCTTGCAACGCCAGTGCTCCCGGAGGCGGCAAGGGTCAATGTCTGATTTGGGGCGCTGCCATTGGTGGTGAAGGCCATGTTGCCGCCGGGCACCAGGGCAAACACCTGGCCGCCGCCAAGGTAAAGCGGACTATTGGTGTTGGTCGTTCCGCCCGTCGAAACGATGTTCAGGCCGCTGGCCGCCGTGAGTGTGGCGACGCCGGAGCCGGTGCCTTGGATGCTGCTGGCGCCCAGGACGCCGTTGCTGGAATAGGCCGTGGTTCCGTTGGTTCCAACCCAAAACCAGCCATTGCTCGTAATCAGGAGAGAACCGAATGTATTGGTGAAAACAACCAGAGACGTGTTTGTGACTTGCCCAGCCGTATTGATCGTCCAGTTGCCCGCGACGTTGCCCAGATTGGAATTGGCAGGCTGGAAGGCAGTGGCGGCCGCCGTCAAAATTCCATTACTGGTAGTAGTCAGTTGCGTAGTGGTGGCCAGGCCGCTGTTGGCGGCGTTCAAGCCAGTCAGGCCGGCGCCGTTGCCGACAAAAAGATTGGCCGTATTGGTCAGGTTGACAGCGCCGGCATTGTTATTGGTGAGCACACCGGTGACAGCCCCGGAGAGGCCGTCCACGCTTGTGACGCCAGTGCTTCCGGAGGCGGCGAGGGTCAGTGTTTGATTTGGGGCGCTGCCATTGGTGGTGAAGGCCATGTTGCCGCCGGGCACCAAGGCAAACACCTGGCCGCCGCCAAGGTAAAACGGACTATTGGCATTGGTCGTTCCGCCCGTCGAAACGATGTTCAGGCCGCTGGCCGCCGTGAGTGTGACGGCGCCGGGGCCGGTGCCCTGGATGCTGCTGGCGCCCAAGACGCCGTTGCTGGAATAGGCCGTGTTTCCATTGGTTCCAACCCAAAACCAGCCATTGCTCGTAATCAGGAGAGAACCGAATGTATTGGTGAAAACAACCAGAGACGTGTTTGTGACTTGCCCAGCCGCATTAATCGTCCAGTTGCCCGCGACGTTGCCCAGATTGGAATTGGCAGCCTCGAAGGCAGTGGCGGCCACCGTCAATATTCCATTGCTGGTGGTAGTCAGTTGCGTAGTGGTGGCCAGGCCGCTGTTGGCGGCGTTCAAATTAGTCAGGCCGGCGCCGTTGCCGCTGAACGCGCCGCTCAAGCTCAGGTTGGATTCGTTGTTGGTCACGACAGCCCCGGGCAGTTGAGCCATGGACACAATACCCGTCAGTTGCGAGGCTGGCAGCGTCCCAAGCAAGTTGCTGGCGGCTTCGGCCATGACTGCATAGGGAACCGGCAAGACAGGCTGCAAGGGATTGAGCAGGTTGAAGTTGGCCGCGCCGTTGGTGCGCACGCCAATCTCCACCCACAACGGATTGCCGGTAAAAACCCCGGCGCCGAAGTCCAGCGCAACGGTGAACGTGCCGTCCGTGACCGGGACTGCGAAATTGGTAATTGTCGCGCCCACTTGCATGACCTCATTGCTGCTGCTGGAGAGCGAAAACGTAAAATCGTAAACGCCCGTGGCGAATCCGCCGTTGTCGTCCAAAACCCCAGAATAATCAAACGCCGTGCCCTGGGCTCCGGCTTGATGCAGGCTGCCGAGCAGCGCCAGCCCGACCAGGGTCACGCGAGGCAAACTCGCAAGCCGCGCCAAGGATTTAAACATCCGAGTTTTCATAGGTCATTTCTTCGCAACCATTCACGTCTTTCCGATTGTCTCAAAAGCCCAAACAGGAACATTACAAAGGCCAAAAATCATGGCCTAAAACTGAGTCTATACGTCCTAACATTACTCTGTTAAGTATAAACAGGCAAAAAATCCTCAAATTCAGTCAGGCAGCAAGGACAGAAGCCGCGTGAACGCACGATCAATGGCCGCATCGCTCGCAACGCCGCTTCCCACGTAAGGC
>Ga0326728_10012138_pt1 | contig 19285 bp, 13 predicted proteins | sample MB3enrmetagenome_FD_207602 | JGI IMG/M metagenome (GOLD analysis project Ga0326728, IMG submission 207602) | Lab enriched peat soil microbial communities from McLean, Ithaca, NY, United States - MB31MN | ecosystem: Environmental > Terrestrial > Soil > Wetlands > Peat | place: USA: New York... | reverse complement strand
GTATCGTTCAGGACGATGCTGCCGCTTGACGGCGTCATGACCGTGCGGTTAGATCCGCTCTCCCAGATGATGCTGCCGTTCGACGCGCGCTTGATGTATTTGTATTGAAACTGCGTGGAGGCCGGCAACGAGATGGTTTCCGACCATACGGGGTAGCCCGTGGGGGAGAGCAGGATGCCTGAATCGGGCACCCAGTTGCTCAGCAGGGGCGTGCTGCCCACAAGGCAGACGTTCTCCCCCCACCGGGCAGGGGCCGTCACATTGAAGGTCACCGCAGCCTGGGGCCTGTCACACAAATAGCGCTCACAAACCACCGAGGGCGCATCGGTCCGACCGTTCTTCATTGCTGCCACGAGATTGATGTACTCCCCCATGGCCCAGCTCAGCGGCCTCATGGACCGTGTCGCCGTGCCGGGTACGCAGCCGGGAGGTGTTTCGGTTACCCACCCGGTTATGTTCGCCGTGGTGTTCCACACCTGTTCGGGGATAAGACCGGCCTGAGAGGAAAAGGCCTTCAGCGCCTGGTGGTATTGCGCACCCGATGCACCGTTACCTGACCTGGCGATCTCATAGATCCCGCGCTCCGCCGTGAAGATGGGCCACAGACGCCCTCTGCCCGATCCGTCAAAGCTGCGACCATCGTTGTATTCTCCGTAGGCATCATAGTTATACCTGAACCATGCGTCGCCTTTGCCCGGAATGGTCTGCTTCAGGATGGCGTCATACTCCGGCAGGGTTTCGATGATGGTCCAGTCGGTCGGGCTCATCACGCCCATGCGCACCAGCTCCAGGAAGCCGCCGTCGATAATGGAACGCTCATCGTGGGTTCCGGCCCCGTTTTTGTAGAGCAGGCTCAGGCCTTCATTGGGATTCGGGTTGGCTGCTATGCGTATGTAGTACTTGGAATCGCCATAGAACCCGGTGGTGGTGAAGGTCCAGTTGGCAACGTTGTTACGCCACTTGTCGGCTGTCTTAAGATAGAAGTCGGCTGAGCCGGTGTCACCGGCATCCCGGGCGAGGCCGGCCGCACAGACCAGTCCGGCCACCTCCGCCGCGATGGTGGACGGTGAGTATCCGGCCATCTCCTCCCAGCGCTCCTGTTCCGTCCAGGGCCCTGTCTTGGCCAGATATTCAGCCGCCAACTTGATCTTCGGCCACAGATCGACGCGGTGGAGCCTCCACGCCAGGATGATGGGCATGGCGACCTCATCCATCTGGATGCCTCTCCAATACGGAGTGCCGTCCACAAAGCTGTTCTGCGGAAAACAGCCCGGGTTGGACGACAGCATCTGAACATTGAACAGGAAATCCACCGCCTTGTCGGCCGAGGCCGTGTCGCCCGCAGCGATGAGGGCGCTGGCGAATTTGAACAGGTCGCGCGCCCATACCAGGTGGTAACCTCCCTGGTTACTATCGCCGTTGGATTCACCCCAGGGTGTGCCCGGCCCGGCGATCATGGCGCCGGTACTCTTATCCTGGATGCACTTGAGGGTCATGGCCGCGAGGTAGTACTGGTCGTCCGCCATGCCCCCCTGATCGTCAAGGCCAGAGGTATAAGCAACCCACTCGTTCCGGTAGGTATTCGCCAGATTTGTGAGGTTGCTGCCAAGCGTGGCGTTCGCCATGCTCATGGCCTCGTCCTCGTTGCGGCCGAAGCCCAGCACCACGGTGAAGGTGGTGCTTTTGATATTGGTGCTCGGCAGGGAAATCCATCCCATCTGGGCCACGTTTCCGCTGTAGGCTCCGCTGTAGCGCCAGTTCATGGTGAGGTCTGAACTGCCCCCAAACAGGTCGGTGTAACCGTCGTTGATGCCCACGAAGCCGTTGGACACCATGGCGTTCCCACCCGACATCACCCACGGCCGGGATACGGCCAGGGAGGAGGAGGTGGAATTTGGCTCCGAGGCGACCAGCATGGTCCGGCCGCCTTTAACGAGCGTGCGGGAGTTGTCGCGGCCCTGGGGATAGTCTGCACCTCCGCCCGAGTTATTGATGGCCGGATTGTTGAGCACATAGAGGTTGTAGTCGGACACCCGCTTACCGATTTCGAGGGTCTCAAAAGTGACAAGCTGGATCACCGAGTTCCGCCCCGGGTCGCTGAATATGATCTTGGTAATCCTCCACTTTTTGTTGTCCGCCGTGGTGACCACCTTCCATTCCATGGCCCGCTTGCTGACCTGGCTTATGTCATGCATCTTCTGCCGCTTCTCCTCGTCACCCCAGGTTTTTGCCTTGTCCGTGACCAGGAATTCCATGTCCACATTCTGCACACGGTCCGGAGTGGGGTAGAAGACCTCGGTGAGTATCCCCTGCGCACCGGTGAAGTATACCTTTGAAGCGGCGCTTGCGGAGGTCCCGATGAAGTCCTTGTCCGCCCGGGCCCACACCGAGGGCATACCCGGTCCGTTCGGTGCGTCCAGCGCCGGGACCGGAACCGGGACCGAAACCACAAGTGCGGCAATCAAACCGAAGATGATGCCTGAGGTTCGAAGATGCCTGCGAGTTATTTGTGAAAAGTGTCCGTATAACCACCGATACGATACGACAGGAACCTTGTCCTTGCGCATAGAGCCCTCCTCTCTCTTCTTTGACAGGCCTCGATGAGCCTGATGCTATGGAATTAATTGATCTGCTGCGGTGTGATGGTGCCCGATCCGATGCTTGAAGCCATGCCAAGATCATGGCCGTGCATGTTCAATATTTTATTATGCGCTGGATTTTACACTTGTCAATGCAGGAGGAGAGATTATCATGTTTCATCCCTTGACTTCCCCGGTGCCGGGCGTATTACTATGAGGTCTCACTACGGAATGTATTATGTATTTATGCATGCAATGATGTTTCACTGATCACACAACATTGTTACTCTGATAGCACGACCTTTTGATTACCCATTTTATATTCGCTGCACTGGGATGAGCCCTGAATGAGGACTTTCCATACTAAGGAGAAAGGGGGTGAATCTCCACGGTCTTGCCTCATGGGGTATCCCATGGGGAATACGAAATGGAAAAAGGAGGGAAGCAGGTATGCCGAAGATTCACAGCAGTATAGAGATAAAGGCGCCGGTCAAGAAGGTTTATGATTACCTGGACAATCCGGAGAATGCCCCGGAGCACATCACGAATATGATCGATGTAAGGGATGTGAGGGGTTCCGGATCGGGAAGACAGTTCAAGTGGTCCTGGAAGATGGCCGGCATGAAGTTTGACGGAGAGACTACCGTTACCGAGGATGTCCCGGAGAAAAAACTCGTGTTCAAGAGCAAGGGGGGCATCGAGAGTATCTGGACCTGCAAGTTCGAGCCGAAAGGAGATTCCACGGTCCTGGACCTGGACATCGATTATTCCATCCCTGTGCCGGTGCTGGGCAGGTTCGCAGAGAAGGTCCTCCTGAGACGCAACGAACGGGAAACCAAAATGAATATGGAGAACCTCAAGGATAGGCTGGAATCGTAAGGCCGATATCCAGATCCCCCGGAGATTGTGGAGTCGGCCGATATAAGGAACGCCATGGATGATGATGGCAGGGTCGAAGGCTCTGCCATTATTTTTACTGGAAATCCGGGGTTTCTTCTGAGATAACATTTTCATGGTGTCCCTGGAATTCTCCGGGGAGATCACCTAACCGGTTTCTTCAAAAGGGGAAACGCCATGAAGATTGCTGCAAAGATCGCTGCCGGAATCCTTGCCGCGTTGGTGCTCGTGGTTGTGGTATTCGTAGCCGCCACCTTCGCGCCCGACCGAACGGTTTCCGAACTCCAGGCACGCTGGGCCCCGGCTCCATCGGTATTCCTCGATGTGGTCGGCATGAAGGTGCACCTGCGCGATGAAGGCCCGCGGGGTGACCCTTGTCCCATCATCCTGATACACGGCACCTCGTCGAGCCTCCATACCTGGGAAGGGTGGGTGCACTCACTCAAGGGGCAGCGTCGTACGATCAGTTTCGACCTGCCCGGATTCGGCCTTACCGGTCCTTCGCCGGACGGTGACTATACGATTGCGAGCTATGTGCGCTTCATGAAAGCGATGCTGGACAGGCTCGGCATACGACACTGCGTACTGGCGGGCAATTCATTCGGCGGCTGGGTGGCATGGGAGACCGCGCTTTCTTTACCGGAGCGCATAGACAAGCTTATCCTGGTGGACGCAAACGGTTACCCGCGGAATTCCACCTCGATCCCCATCGGATTCCGCGTAGCCCGGATTCCGGTGCTGAACCGGTTGCTGGACGTAACACTGCCGCGCCATATCGTCGCATCCAGCGTACGCGAGGTCTACGGCGACCCCCGCCGGGTGACGCCGGAGCTGGTGGATAGGTATTATGAGATCACCCTGCGTGCAGGCAACCGGCACGCCCTGGCTGAGCGGTTCAAGCAGGCGCAGCCGGGACAAGACGCATACCGCATCCGGGAACTCAAGCTCCCGACCCTGATTCTGTGGGGCGGGCGCGACCGCCTGATTCCTCCCGACAACGCCGCGCGGTTCCACCATGACATTGCTCTCAGCCGGCTCGTGATATTCGACACGCTGGGCCATGTACCGCAAGAGGAAGATCCGGTTCGAACAGCAGCCGCCGTGAAGAAGTTCCTCGATATAAAGTGACCGGACCGAGGATCATGAACAGAAAGCCCGGTTCTTTACGAAGTATGTAAAGGAAGACCCATCCTCTTAAATGAAGACAACTGAACAAGGAGGCAATGGATGTTCGACGAGAAGGCATGCACACGGTGCGGCATCTGTCTTCACAAATGCCCCTTCATGGAGCTTCCGCTTACAGAGGCGAAAGAAGAGATAGTCCGCGCAATAGACTCTTCGCCCTCGCCGCGACTTCTTCAGAGCTGTGCGAGCTGCCTGGCCTGCACGGAATTATGCCCGCAGGGGAACGACCCGTACGACTTGATACGGAGCCTGCTTGAGAAGAGATACCGGGAAACAGGGATGCCGAGAAAGGGCGGGGTGCTTCTTCCTTATCTGCAGCCGAACCTGTGGAGTTACGTCCAGGCACGTTTCCCCGCGGATGAGAAGAAGCTGATCGATGAGTGGGAGACCCCTTGCCAGGCGGACGAGATCCTCTTCCCGGGCTGCAACACCTCCTTGGTGCCCTTCATCACGCAGACAAAGCTGCTTGAGGATATGAAGATCCACGGCAGCCAGAAGCTCTGCTGCGGGACCTATTACTACCAGATGGGTCTCATGGACGCGACGAGAGAGATCGCCGAGCGCCTCCAGGCCCATTTCAAGAAGATGGGTCTTCAGCGCATGGTCACTTTCTGCGCCGGCTGTAACTACATGTTCGGCAGATTCCACCCCGAGAAGCTGGGAGTGGATCATGGCTTCGAGGTGGTGCACCTGCTGGAGGTGCTGCGTGAAAGGATCGACTCCGGCCGCATCAAGATAACGAACAGTCTTTCAGGGACCGCTGCTATACACGACCCCTGTTTTTTCAGACCTTACAATGACAAGTTTTACGACCTGGCCCGCGACCTTTTGAGCATGCTGGGGCTCACCCCGGTGGAGATGAGGCATAACCGGAAGACGTCCCTGTGCTGCGGCTTGGGCTGCGGATGCACGACCTTCGAGGTTGAGCGCATGGCAAAGGTGGCCCATCGCAGGGTTGAGGAAGGGCTCGCAACAAGGGCCGATATCTTCGTCACCTTCTGCACCGGCTGTACGCACATGCTCTCCACGGCCAAGCGCCTGTGGCCCGATTCACAGCCCCTGCACTACTTCCCGGAGCTGCTGCAGACGGCAACGGGCGAGCAGCCTGTTGCGAGGGAGCGGGAGCGGGCCGATGACTTCATCACGGCAACGGCCCTGTACAAGTGCGCCTCATACCTGGGCCGCTTTCGCGGGCGCATGAGGCTGGATCCGATCGCTGCGAACCCGAATCAGTTTCCGCAGTGGGAAGACCGCATCGACCTGCTCAAGCCTTTGGAGCCGCTCATCGCGGCAAAATTCCTGCGGCCGGTTCTCCTCAGCTTCTTCAAGGGCGTGATACAGGCGAAGGGCATGTTCTCCAAAGCCCAAAAGGTCGAGTAGGCCTGCATGCTCGTACACGGCATCACTGCTGAGCAGAGCCGCTTCAGGCGTTTCACGCTCTATCTCTTCGCCTTCATCGAAGTACCGCTCCTGAAAGTCTGCTTCCATCTCCTTAAGGGGAGATTTCGATGGATCGGCAGGATGGGATGGTTCCGTGCCGTGGCGGGGTTCCTGATCGCCCGTCCCTTCGGGTACCTGGGAGACACAGCCCGGCCCATGCCTTTTGACGAGGTGCTTGCTATGATCGACGGCCTGACAGGACCCATCGCAGTGGGCCCGTGCCGCTGCCGTATGGGACACAGGTCATGCCCCCACCCCCTTGAGACCGATATCGTCATGCGCACGGGGTACGATGCCTGGATGAAGGCCTTTCCCCGCCAGTACCGCCGGATCTCCAGGGAAGAGGCCAAGGCCATTGTGAAGCAGACCCATGAGCTCGGCATGTTCCACATGGTCTTTGTCTACTGCCCTCTCAATCTCTACAACGAATACGTCATTTGCAACTGCTGCACGTGCGGCTGCGTGCCCTACATCATCAACCGCGAGCTCTCGCAGCGGAATTATCCGCTCATCGACGGCTACTTCATGGCAATAACCGATTCTGAAAGGTGCAAGGCCTGCGGGAAATGCATCGAAATATGCCCCTTCTCGGCCCGCAGGAGCGTAGACGGCAGGAGCAGGACCGAGGGGAACTGCTTCGGCTGCGGGCTCTGTTTCTATGCCTGCCCCGAGAAGGCCATCTCCATCAGGCGACTCAAGGACCCTGTACTGCCCCGCGATGAGCACGGCAACCCGCCTGAACATTACCACCCCGGTTTGTATCATCAGCATGCGCCCAATAGGGAGGATTGAAGGGGGATCATAAGACAAAGGACATATCCACCTCCCTTGCTTCCCACCGGCCTGCCGGTTACTATATTAATCCCAATCCAGGCCCAAAGGAGGAGAGCGATGTTGGACTTTACGATCACCGAGGAACTGAAGGCCGTTCAGAAGGCCGCACGTGATTTCATGCTTCATGAGATCCTCCCGATTGCCTGGTACTATGACGAACGCGGCGAGATCCCGCTGTTCCTGCTCCGCAAGGCCTTCGATCAAGGTCTGATGAATGCCGATATCCCCAAGGCATACGGCGGGCCGGGGCTCGGGCTGTTGGCCGGGGTCATCGGCATCGAGGAATTCGCCGCCGGATGTTCCGGACTGGCCACCTCGTTATACGATAATTCCCTGGGATATGCCCCGATCCTGCTCTCGGACAAAGAGCAGATCAAGCGGCGCTACCTCCCCGAGATCTCCAAACAGTTCAAACTCATCTGCTTCGGCACCTCTGAACCGACCATGGGCTCCGATGTGGCCGGCATGCGCTGCCGTGCCCGGAAAGACGGCGACGACTATATCCTCGACGGGACCAAATACTGGATCACCAACGGGGGCATAGCAGACTACATGAGCGTCTTTGCCACCACGGACCCCAAGCTGAGTCATCAGGGCATTGCGGCCTTTGTGGTGGACCTGAAGGCCAAAGGCGTGTCCATCGGCAGAACCATCCCCAAGCTGGGGCAGCGGTGCTCCAATACGACCGGCATCCGGTTCAAGGATGTGCGGGTGCCCAAGGAAAATGTCCTGGCCCAGCCCGGCGAAGGATTTGTCCTGGCCATGAAAACCTTTGACCAGACCAGGCCCGCCATTGCGGCTTTCGGCATAGGGGCGGCCCGCTCGGCCATGGAGTTCGCCCTGGACTATGCCAGGAGACGACGCACCTTTGGAGCCCCCATCGCCGACAATCAGGCCATCCAGTTCAAACTGGCCGAGATGTTCATGAAGATCGAGACGGCCCGGCTCCTGACCTGGAAGGCCGCCAGTGAGGTGGATCAGGGCATCGTCACCAACGCCACGGCCTCCATCGCCAAGCTCTATGCCACCGAGGCCGCCTTCGAGGTGGTGAACGATGCCGTCCAGATCATGGCGGGCTATGGCTACACCAAGATGTTCCCCGTGGAAAAGCTCATGCGGGACATCCGTGTGCTGCGCATCTATGAGGGCACGTCGGAGATCCAGCACCTGATCCTCTCCGGTCACCTCTTCAATTCCTATAAACCGGTCATGCCCTCCCTGAACGACCTGCCCATTGTCAGAGGAGAGGATCGAAAAGGCGAGTTTCCTGATGCCATGCAGGGCACCAAGGCCTGGCGATGCCCCATGTGCGGTTATGTACACCTGGGAGATGAACCGCCTGAGGAATGCCCGTACTGCTTTGTGCCGGGCAGCAGCTTCAAACAGGTGCAGTAAAGAATAAAGAAGATCCTCAAGCGTCTACACACGCGAACGCAGCAACCCATCGGGCAATGGCCGCACCGGTTTTGACTTCAGGGCCGCATCCGTATCGCGATAACCCCCATTGATCCTGGCGTCTATTGATTTCTCCGAAAAATCGAACCCGCCGTATACGACCTCAGGATTGTTGTTTTCAATGTATATGATGTCATGGATCAATTTATACTGTTTCGCCCTCTGAAATGCGGGAAGGTTGCGGACAAAATGATCTTTAGGCAGGATTCCGTCGATGATGCTGAAAATATCAGTGTATTCATTTATCCGAGCTGCCCTGCTGAAATCGCTTCTGCACCTGTTTGAGAGGGTAATCTCGATGGCGCGATGGCGCACGTCCATCATGGTTCGCGGTATCAACCCCTGGCTCGGATAGAGATTGATGATGATGATGATCTCTTTCGGGGTCTCTTTATCCGAGTCCATGTTCCTGATCACAGGGCTCAAGGGTGTCTTATCGAAAAGCCCTCCGTCCCAGTAGTAATTGTGGTTGATCTCGACCATGGGGAATCCCGGAGGAAGGGCGCAGCTGGCAAGGATATGATCGAGGGTGATCACCATATTCCGGTTGTCAAAGACCTCGATCCCGCCGGTGGCGATGTTTATGGCGGTAATGAACAGGCGCGTTTTGCTTTTTTTGATTTTTTCAAAATTGATGAACTCATCCAGGGTTTCACGAAGCGGGGTCATGTCGTAGAAGCTGGTCCAGTGTGCGGCATTGAGGTAATCGGTCCGCAGGTGGAAGAATCCGGGATCACCATACAAGGAGAAGATCTGCTGGAAGTTTTCCGGGATCATCTGAGATGAAGGCATCGAGATCTTATCCCACAGGGCCTCCAGCGTCTCTATGGGTTTTCCCCTGGAACCCACCAGCACGGCTGCATTGATTGCCCCGATCGATACCCCCGAGACGAGGTCGACATTGAATCCCGGTTCTTCATGGAGCCTCTTGAGCACTCCCAACTCATACGCCCCCAGGGACCCTCCTCCCTGCAGGACAAGTCCTGTCTGAGCCATGGGTTACTCCTCTTGAAAGATGTGCTCCCCATCCCCTGCATAACACCCCGGCCGGGTAATTATGGAGGATGCGGAGTAAATAAACAGGTGACTGATAGACACCGATTATCCTCAACAAGTGTTGAGTGAAGTTCCGTGGTGTTTATATTAATTATATTTAATAGGGAAACTCGCTTGTGCAAGATTGTACGTGAAAGTGCTTCTTGTTTATTGAAGCATGAGAATGGACTATGAGTACCATTATCCGTCTTCATAACCTTTCTCATGGATATTTTTTCTCCAGCTCCAGTCCTTTATACCCCTGGATGAAGCCGAATTCCTTCAAGGCCCTGGTATAATCGCTCTCCAGCGCAGGTTTCCCATTGATCGTCTCCACCATGATGATCTTCTCGGGGTTGAATTCCCGGGCAAGGAGCACCTTGAAAAAGGAGAGATAGCTCTTGATCCGCAGGTCATCGGGCGGCACGTGAAAATTCAGCACGCCCCCGTTCCTGCGCGAAACGAGCACCGGCTTTGTTCCGCGATAGACCAGGTGGGCCGAGGGGATGCGGCTGGGCAGCACGCCCTTCAGCGTGTCCAGCCTGATGCCGCAGAGCGAGGCAGGATCCACGGCGTTGATCCAGTAGATTGGTTCTTCGTCCACAGGTTCGTTCAGGAACCTGAAGGCATCAAAGGACATGAACTGGACACCCGGAATGCCCTCGAAGAAATGTCCTGAAAGGATCTCGCCCGAGAGCTCCATGAGCCTCAGTGCCCTGAAGACCGCGGACCACTGGAGGAGCGGCAGCTCGTATGCCAGGACCTCCCTGAAGAGGATGCCGTATCGCTTGAAGAGCTGGCGGACGCGGTCCTTGACCAGCTCGGCCTCGTCTATGGAATCCTTTTCCAGGCCTGAGACTGTAAGGGCATACCAGTTGCCCGGAAAGGGACGGCCGGAGCTCCACCGGTTGTAACCCGTACGGAAAGGCCGGGCACGCCCGTTTTTCAGGCTGACGGGCGCAAAGTTCGTCAGGATCCCCTGGCGTAGAGCAGTGAAGGTGTCGTTGGTCACGAGCCCTTTCCAGACAAGGGCCCAGAGCTTCCTGGTAACGGCCCGGCTGTCCGCATTCGAGAACTCTACGATGTCGAGGAGGCTGTAACGCCCGATCTTCCTGGGGAACAGGCGTGAAAGATCATCCGGCAGGGCGTCTCCTTCTTCGTCTTCCGCTGCAATGGCGAGCTCGGGGCCTTTCAGGAAGAGCTCCAGATCGTCCAAAAAGGCAAAGCCGAGTTTCTTGTTCCCGCAGCCGAACCAGGTGAGGCCGCTTGCCTGCATCAGGCTGTCCAGCCAGGAGCCGTAGTAGGGCGACAAGCGGGCCGGCAGGATCTGTTTCTCCCAGGCCTCGGCCGGGGCAGGATAGCCGAAGAGCTGATCCAGACGGTCCTGCAGGTCGTCCATTGCACCCCCCGGTGCGACAAGCCCCTGCCAGGCCGCGAGGAACAGGGAGAGACGATCGATGGAGAGCGCCCTGAAGGCAGGCTGCCGCGACTTCCTCGCCATCCTCAGGAGGATCTCCAGGTTTTCCTTCTCGCAGATCTCGGGCTCTTCAGCTTCCTCCGTGAGGAGATCGATGATGACGGCCTCGTCCTCTACAAGACCGGCCAGCAGGCCATCGAGAGCGGTCTCATCGAGGCCGAGCATTTTTCCGAGTACGGCCTTTGGTGTTGGTCCGTAGAATGAGAGCCACTGCAGGAAGATGTCGGACAGCAAGCGGTCGTCCTGATCCCCCTGCACCAGCGAGCCGTTATGTTCCTGATTGGTCTCTTTGGGGCGAAGGGCTTGAGCGCCGATGGGCTCATGTGTGAATATATCCCTGGCGTCCAGGTTTTCGGGCAAGGTCGAAAAGGCCCGGGCCATGCGGTCCAGATCCTCCAGCGCACAGACCGATCTGAGGGATGCCCCGGGCAGCTGAATGGACAAGATCTTGTCCCTTACCGGCATGGCAGCTTCATCTGCGCTCAGCTCCGAATCGCGTTCCATGGCCTTAAGCAGCGCCAGCCACTCTGGCTCGGGGATGAGGGAGCGCTCCTTTACCCAGTCCAGGAGGTCATCCGCGGACCGGGGGGCATAACCCGGGGCCGTCCGCTTAAGCTTGGCTTCGAGGGTCTCGATCAGCCCCCGGGGGATGCGGGGCCTGAGGCTCGTGGAGAAGAGGACCTCCCTCAACAGATCCCTGCTTAAACGGGAGGCCTTCCCGGACAGGGGCGAGTCGTCCTCGTACATGTACGTGTTGGTCTGTTTCCAGATCAGGCCGTCCGCAAAAGGTGACGCCGCCTTCGTGGTCGCCTCGGTCATCCGTATCTGCCCGGTCCCGACTTCGTCGAGGAGCAGCCGCAGGCTTTCCAGGTCGAACTCATCCTGAAGGCAGGTGCGCCATGTCTCCAGGAGGATGGGAAAATCGGGATAGGCCATGACTGCATCCATGAGCTTCTTGGAGCGCAGCCTGTTCAGCCACAGCGGCAGGCGTTTCTTGAAGTCGGAGCGCGGGAGCAGGAGCGCTCTTCCCGCGTTTTCCCGGAACCTGGCCCCGAAGAAGCCGCTCCTCTCCAGGCTTTGGCGCAGGAGCCGCTCCAGGTTCTCCGGGTTCACCAGGGAAAAGATATCATGGGCGGAGAATTCATGGGGGAGCATGAGGAGGAGGCAGTCGTTGTTTCCGATGACTTCGAGGTGGTAGTGGTATTTTTCCTCCCAGGCAGCCTGCAGGGCCAGGCCGAAGGGCCGGTTGACTTTGCCCCCCCAGAGGGTGTGGAGGATCACCTGCTTCAAGTCGGAGGTGTTCAGGGGGTCCTGGAAGTGTTCAACGAGCAGATGGCTGCGGTGAGGAAGGTCGGCCCCGGTCGCTTCTTGCTGCCGCTTCAGGTAATTGATCAGCTCATCGGCAGCCCATCGGTCCAGGAAATAATTGTTGACGAGCTCATCATGCAGGCTCGGCTCGTCGAGCCGGGAGTTGAAATGCTCCAGAAACAGGAGGATCTTTTCCGAGTAGTGGAAATCCCGGTTCATGTCCTCTGCCTTCCAGAAGGGGAAGATGCCCGGCTTGGCACCGGTCGGGACCACCTCGACGTCGTTTAAGGTGATCTTTTTTATGCGCCAGACCTGCGCCCCCAGCGTGAAGGTGTCGCCGATGCTCCGTTCCCACACGAACTCCTCGTCGAGCTCGCCGATCTTGGCACGCGACTCTTCGATCCTCAGGTCGAAGTAGCCCCTCTCCGGGATGGTGCCTCCGGAGAGGTAGATCAGCCGCTGCACCCCTTCCTTCCCATGCACCGTGTTGTCGACCTTGTCCAGGGAGATGCGGGGCTTGAGCTCGCGGAGCCTCGTGTCCGCATACCTTCCCGCGAGCATGGAGAGCACGAGGTCGAACTGAGTGCGCGTGAGGTCACGGTAGGGGTAGCTTGTCCTAATGAAGGCGAAGAGCTCGTCGATGTCCCACTTTTCCAGGCCGGTCATGGAGATGATCACCTGTGCCAGGACGTCTAAAGGTGCTTCGATGGGCCTGACTGCCTCAATGTCCTGGTCCGTCACGTTTTTCGCCATCACGGCTGCGCTTAAGAAATCATGGCCGTGGGTGGGGTAGAGGAGGCCTTTGCTCGTGCCGCCGACGCTGTGGCCCGAGCGACCGATGCGCTGGATCGCCGACGAGATGGAAGGCGGCGTCTGGATGAGGATCACCTGTTCGAGATCGCCGATATCGATCCCGAGCTCGAGAGAGCTCGTGGCCACGATGGCCCTCAATTCTCCGTCTTTAAGCCGCTGCTCCACGGCAAGGCGGATCTCCCGGGACAGCGAGCCGTGGTGGGAGTAGGCGAGCTCAAAAGGCTCGCCTTCGTTGATCAGGCGCGTGACTTTCTCCGCGGTCCGGCGGCTGTTCACAAAGAGTAGGGTCGAACGGTGGGCCTTTATGATCTCCCGGAAAGATTCGACGAGAACCGGCCACCAGGAGGCATCGACCATTTTCTCCCGGGCATCCTGAGGAAATCTCACGTTGATGGCATAGCGTTTCTTGTCCCGGGACCGGATGATCTCTACAGGGCGTGTTTCATAGCTCTCTGAGCGGGCGTTGCCCTTGTGTACGTACCCGCCCACAAACGCGGCCACGGTCTCCAGGGGCTTCACCGTTGCCGACAGGGCGAGGCGCTGGAACTCGCCGGTGAGGCGCACAAGGCGGTCCACGGCCGTGATCAGGTGCGTTCCCCGCTTGGTGCCGAGAACCGCATGGATCTCGTCCAGGATGAGGGTCGCAATCCCCGTCAGCATGGCCCGGCCGCTCCGGGAGCTCAAAAGGATGTTCAGGCTCTCGGGTGTGGTGATGAGGATTTCCGGCGGTTTTTTCAGCATCCGCCGCCGCTCTTCTGCAGGCGTATCACCGCTGCGCGTGAGGATGTCGATGTCCGGGAAGGTCTCTCCGGCTTCCCGGAAATATGAGGCAAGCTCCTCCATGGGGGTGGTGAGGTTCCGCCGGATATCGTTGCCCAGCGCCTTGAGCGGCGAGACATAGAGGACCCGCGTCCGGCCTGAGCCCCAGGCACCTGTGATGAGCTGGTTTATCGACCAGAGAAAGGCCGCGAGCGTCTTGCCGCTCCCCGTGGGCGCCGTCACCAGGGCATGAGCCCCCTTGGCGATGGCCGGCCAGGCCTTCACCTGGATGTCGGTGGGTGCGCCCAGACGCTCTGCAAACCATTTCCGTATGAGGGGGTGGAACAGGGCCAGGGCCCTTTCCTGATCTTTCATGATTCTTCCCGCTCGGCATTCACATACATCACCCTTCCACTATCATATTTTCATTGCCTCCCGTCAATCCGGCATCCCTTTTTTGCATGTACTTTGTCATCTCAATATGCAGGAGAGATCTTGTTCAAAGATGATAAAGCCATGTCTCTTCTCCTATTTAAACATTTTCTGTTTGACAAAAGTTAGATATCTAACTAAATATGATGTCATGAATCCGGACAGAATCATATATCTCATCTGGAGGATTCGAGATAAGACAAGCAGAATGATTGTGTCCGAGCTCCGCAAGAACTCTCTTGGCGCTTTGGCGCCGTCGCACGGAGATATCCTCTATGTCCTCTTTTTCAAAGGCCCCTTAAGCATGAGGGAACTGGCTGCCATCATCCACAGGAGGAAGCCGACTGTCACGACGTTAGTGAACAAGCTGATGCAGATGGGCTATGTCCAGAAACGTACCGATCCCGAGGATGAACGGGTGAGCATCATCTCCCTGACTCGAAAGGGGAAAGACCTCAAGGAAACTCTGGTCCGTATATCAGGCAGTCTCGTCTCCCATGTATACCAGGGCTTTTCAACGGATGAGAAAAAGACCTTGATGGGGTTGCTCGAAAAGCTTTATGCAAACATTTAATTTTTGTAAATGGTTAGATATCTAACTTAAATGTGAGTGCATTGAAATGAGCAGATGAAGAGAAGAAAGGAGGTGATATGTCTTTCCCCAAGCACGAGGGGTGAAAAGCAACAGGCTCATCATGCCACAGTGAAAATGAAAATTTTCTAAGAAAGGAGCAATGAGATGTTCGACTTTATGTTGACAGAGGCACAAATCAAGCTGCGCGATGAGGCGCGGGATCTCGTGAAGTGGGTGCCCCGCCGGATGGTCCTCGATATGGACCGGGATGCAATTCAATTCAACAAGGAGTTTTTAAAAGAGGCCGGCCGGCGCAACCTTATGGGAGTCCATTTACCGAAAGAATGGGGCGGGCGAAGCCTGGATTGGTTCAGCATGGGCATGGTGATGGAGGAGGTGAGCAGCCTGGGGTACAGCTTCGGGTGTCTTTTCGGTGTCGGGGCCTGCCTGGTCTGCTACGCCATTGTCCGGCATGGCACGGATGATCAGAAATGCAAGTATGTCAGACCACTATTGGCAGGTGATATCTATGCCGCGGAGTGCCTGACCGAACCCCGCGGCGGTGGAGGCTCCGACTTCTTCGGAACCACGAGCAAGGCAGAAGACAGGGGAGATTATTTCCTGCTCAACGGTCAGAAACGTTTCATTGTCGGGGCGGAGGGTGCTGACTACTTTCTCGTGTATGCCCGTACAAACCTCGACCCTCAGGTCCCCTCACATAAAGCCATTACCTGCTTCATCGTGGATCGTGGACCAGGCGTCGAGGTCAAATATATCTACGGACTCCTCGGTGCACGCGGCGGAGGAACGGGACGTCTGATTTTCAGGGATGTCAAGGTGCCCAAGGAAAACATTCTCGGCAAACTGGATGGCGGCAAAGAAGTCTTCGATACCATGATGGTTCCGGAACGGCTGGGATCGGCTGTTATGTGTATCGGTCCGGCGCGTACGGCCCTGGAGATTGCTACGGGCTACACCACCCGAAGGAAAGCCTTCGGCCAGACCATCAACATGTTTCAGGGGGTAAATTTCCAGGTGGCTGAGTCGGTCATGCTACTGGATGCGGCACGTTCAATGTGCTACATCGCCGCCCAGGCGGCAGACACCGGTGCTGATCGCAGATTTGCCCGTCGCATTATCAGTGAGGCAAAGAAATTCTCTACGGAGGCCTGCGTAAAGGTCGTCAGCAATGCCATGCAGGTCATGGGAGGGATAGGTTACACGAATGTCTTCCCCTTGGAACGCATCTACCGTGACATCAGACTGGGTCCCATATGGACAGGTTCGAATGAAGTGATGTCCTTGATCGTTGCACATGAATGGTATCGCGAGTACTTTGATCGCATGGTAGCCACCGGGAAACGCAATTATGAAGCCGATGCGGATGAGGCCGATGCACCTGATGAGAAGATATATGAGTGATCTTGGGTAAAAAGAAGAAGAGAGGGTTCTCTTGTACTTGCACCATGGTCATTGTTTGAAAACAGAAAAAAACGTCCCTTGTTCCTCTACATCACCTCATTCTCTTCGTAGGTCACATCCTTCGCCTTCACGATCCCCTTGCAATGTCTGCAGGACATGACCGGCTCAAGCCGGTGCCCGCATGTCTTGTGGCGGAGAACAAGGGGAGGGCCTTTGTCTCCTGCAAGCCATTTGTCGCCCCACTGCATGAACGCCAAGGTGATTGCATAGAGGTCAAGTCCCTTTTCCGTGAGCTTGTACCTGCACCTTCTCTTGTCAGAAGGGTCTTTAATTTTTCCCATGATCCCGTTATCGACCAGTGTCTTCAGGCGGCCTGAGAGTATGTTCGTTGCGATTCCCAGGTTCGACCTGAACTGGTCATAATTCCGGACACCGAAAAATGATTCCCTGAGGATCAGGAAGATCCATCGGTCCCCCAATATCTCCAGAGACCGGGCTACGGAACAGGCCCGAAACCTCAGGGGTTTCTTTTTCTCAGCCATATATCCTCCATGCGCACGCTCAACATAAAAAAATAGCTTGCAAAATGCAAGCGAATTAGTTAATGAATATTAGCTTTTGAATTGCAAGTTAAAATAACCCATGAAAAAGGAGGACCATATGCCCCACAAACCGCTGCTTCTGACCATGGAAGGGGATACCGCCCGGATCGTGCTCAACCGTCCCGAGGTCCGCAACGCACTGAGCATTGAGATGTCGGATATGCTCGTGGACGCGATACAGAAGGTGAAACGGTCGACTGACACCAAGTTCCTCGTGATCAAGGGTGCGGGGAACACCTTCTGCGCAGGAGATGACATCAAGGAGATGATCAGGTGGGGGGATGATGAGCACGGCCAGAGCACCCAGGGGGCGAACGGTGTGATGCGAAGGGTACGGATTTACCAGGACATGGCGAATTCGCTCGAAGAGCTCGATAAGCTCACCATATGTGCAGTGGACGGTGTCGCCGCGGGAGGAGGCCTGGAGATCACCATGGCATGCGACTTCGTCATCGCCGCCGAGCGGGCGCGCTGGGGCATGCCCGAGGTGGACAGCGGTATAACGCCCGGATGGGGTGGGACGACGCGCCTGTCGAGGTACATCGGGAAGAGGCGGACAAAGGAGATCAACATAATAGGCGCGCTTATGCCGGCCGAGCGGGCCGTTCAGTGGGGTCTGTGGAACCGCGTGGTGGCCAGCGACAGGCTCGATGCCGAGGTCGACGCCCTGCTGGAGGTGCTCCGCTGCAAGAACCTGCAGGCGTGCCGCCAGCTCAAGTATATCATCAACCGCGGGTGCGAGACCGACCTGTACACTGCCCAGGGGTTTGAAATGCTCTCCGGGGGCTTAAGCGCTGCAGTAAACGGTTTCTGGGAGGTCGAGGATGCAGACAAGGGGAGCGGGGTAGAGAACTTCACCGACAAGGGCGGTCTCTGGCAGAGACGCAGGGCATTGTCCAAAGGCTTCTGGGCGGATTAGATTCGGAAATGAAAAACAAGTCTGTTCCTTTTTTAGCGCTTCCCTGAGAGAGACAGAAATAAAAGGAAGGGAAATAGGCGCTGTCCCTTTTTTATTCCCTCTTGCTTCTATTCCTGTCTCAACCGAACCTGCACGACAGTTACATTTTATAGGTAATGGCGTTGATTACAGCACCTTGCGGATCTTGAATCACGCAAAATCGGCCGACGGTCGGAATGTCCGTAGGCGGCATCAGAATTTTACCGCCAAGTTTTTCCGCGGTCTTCGCAGTCTGGTCGACATCATCCACGGTGACATAGGTACCCCACACCGAAGGCATCCCCTGGGGTGCATCTTTCGGCATCGCCATGATTCCGCCGATTCCCTTGCCTCCTGCTTTGACCACGGTGTAGGTCATCCCCGGCATTGACATGGCTTCACTGTCCCATCCGAACAATTTGGTGTAGAAGGCTTTCGCCGCTGCCACGTCCGTTGTCATCAGCTCACACCAACTAAACGCCCCGTGTTGTTTGAATTGCTCGTCCATTATATTTTCCTCCTGATCTCGGTTATAGATAAACAGCCGCTGTCCCTCGAATTTACCGGGCACATATCCCGATCCGGCTCTTTGTTCTTTAGCGTTTGGACTTCTCCTCACATGCCAATATGTCATCCCCGCATTCTTCACACTTAAGACATTCGAGCCCGTTCCGGGAGAGATGCTCGTTGGTATAGATTTCATCGATGTCCTTGAAAAGGAGATCTTTAGGCACATGGGCTCTATGGTACAGCTTCCCCTTGATCCTTATGCACGCGATGTGATCTTTTTTTATAGGTTCCATGATCATGGTTCTCCTTATCATCAAACCAGAATTCAGTTCGTTATAGTAAGGTTCGATGAGAGAAAAGCAACATGAAGGAAAAGACAACTTCCGAAACAAAGGGAGTCTTGTTATTTGCTTTTTGGATAAGATCGGCAAAAAGCAAGACCTGACCCCATCTTCCCCGGATTTAAGTCCCTTCTCCCCTTGCGGGAGAAGGACTCCGATGGTCCGAAGTGGATACATAGGTAACAGAATAAACCGGGGACATAGGTAACAACGATAAGGCATAGCGAGGAGGAGCGCTATGCCCTGGAAGGAGACAGACCCGGTGAAGGAACGATTCAAGATGGTGTATAAATGGGAGGAAGGAGAGCAAACGATAGCGGAGTTGAGCAGGGAATATGGGGTAAGTCGGAAGACGATCTACAAGTGGACAGGGAGGTATAAGGAATTTGATGTTGAAGGATTGAAGGATAGGTCAAGGTCGCCGACCCGCGGGGTGAACAAGGTTAGTCCTGTTATAGAAGAACGAGTGGTAAAAGCGAAGGATGCGCATAAGAAATGGGGGCCTAAGAAGATAGCAGTATGGTTGAAGAAGCAAGAATCAGGGGTGAAGTGGCCGGTGGTGAGCACGTTTGGTGAGATCTTGAAGCGGAATGGATTAGTGAAGGCCAGGAGGAGAAGTAAGAGGACGCCGCCATATACGCAGCCGTTTTTAGAATGCACTAGACCGAACGCAGTATGGAGTGCG